>CEUQ01189872.1_pt1 | contig 92454 bp, 94 predicted proteins | sample 361491 | NCBI WGS metagenome assembly CEUQ01 (sample SAMEA2622796, study PRJEB7988) | marine metagenome | biome: marine biome (ENVO:00000447); feature: marine epipelagic mixed layer (ENVO:xxxxxxxxx); material: "saline water (ENVO:00002010), including plankton (ENVO:xxxxxxxx)" | depth 120 m | reverse complement strand
TGGTAATTATACCTTAATCCGACACACTCGTTGATGGTGACCGTTAATACTCATGGAGCACGGCTCCCATAATTCCGAAAAAAAGAGCGAAAGAAAATAAGACTTGCAGAAAATGCAGCGCTACTTTGGTTTTAATATTCCAAGTCGATGCAGTCTCCAGCCAAAGACGAGACCGCATATAAACCCACCAAAGACCAATGAGAAAAGGCGTCGCAACCAACGCTGCAAGGATAAGTGGCTCACCAAGATATGAACCTAAGTAAATCGTAAACCCCTAACAAACCAACACTGGGGTCGAGAAAAACCCTAATCCACTCGTAACGGAACTCATTCTCCAAACATCGGTAAATTTCTTTTTCGAGCGGGCCATGCAGAAGCTTGTCGTCACACAAAACAAAACACCAAAGTAGGAAACTATTACCGTACCATATTCGATGGCCTCGCCAACATCATTGGATATACCAACCGGACGGTCCATTTTTACAGTAGCTGCGACCAGAATCGTTCCGATAGCAACTGAACCAAAATATAGTAAAAGCAACCCAATACTCCTACGAAGAGCCCGGTCCTTTTGTGCCTCAATTTCATTTTCAGTCACATAGAGCCTCTTTGAAAATCAATTCAACTGCCGACATGACCCAATTGATTTGACCCGCCATTTAAATCTTATGGTTGCACAGCCATTTGGTTATTTCATCGATTAATTATAGGAGGGAAAACCTAATATGCAAAAACTCCCAGCAGGTATCTATTTCGAATCGACGCCCGCGTTTCATGAAATGACGGGCCAACAACATGCCTATCTTGTCTACCGGGATGGTAAAGGTGGCGAGCGTGTAATTCGAGGAGGACCAGGTGGTTTACCTCCAACCTTTGGGACAATTGAGGTCCAAGCAGATATCCCCTTGCGAGAGTCAAAAGACGCCTATGGAAAAGAGGACACACCATCGAACCGAAAGGCAAAGCGAATAGATATTGGAGACCGTGACCCGGAAACCCTATGGAATGAAATGGTTAAAAAGGCGAAAGAAATCGGAGAGGCTGGGATTAACTATGACCTATTCAATCTCGACGGGGATAGAACAGACGGTGAAAGATCAATTTTGACCAGTGAATACTGGGGGCAAAATAGTAATTCTGTAATCCGCGCAGTTCTTGAAAGTGCAAAAATAAATATTAAAAAAATTATTTCTGAAGACGAATTTCTAAATAAATTTCACGGCATAGAAAATGATCTCTCCAAACCAGCCGGTGGCTTCAATCCGAAGAAACCGCGTGAGCGCATATCACTGCCATCCTCCGAACCGGATGAAGAAGGCCGTATCCCAGATGACCGGCCTGACGGCAGACTTGAACTTCCCGACTCATCCGTCGAGGACCCAGGTAAACCGAAAAATAACTTTTTAGACGACACCATCAATCATACCCCTGCTGCCAAAAAGATCGAGCGTGCTGCTCTCGGCGGGCAAGAGACGGTGGCAGAAATCCTCAGCAAGCCGCCCGAACAACTCACCGAACCGGAGATAAACCGGCTGACCCGCGTGAAAGGCGCCATGCTATCGAACGATCCCAACCGTGCGAAGGCGGAAAATGCCGTGACGGAAGCGCACCGGCGAGCCTTCACGGACGGCCGCGAAGGCGACCGCCCCTTTCCCACCGACATCGCGCCGGCGCTCACGCCGGCTGGCCAACCGGTCGCAGATGGCGTCAAGCAAGTCATCGACACGTTCATAGGGAATGCGGGTAACGATGCGATGCCGGCCAGGGTATCCACGCTGCAATCCTCCCTTAACCGCGTGGAGAGAGACGACATACCGTTAAAGGTGGATGGGGTTTTCGGGGACAAGACCCGTGGACGATTACGCGAAACGGTGGCTCGGAAAGGACCGGAACCGATCCTGGACGACTTCGGTGGCGGCGACGGCGATTTTGACATCTTCGATGACGATGACGACGCAGTCTTTGCCTAAGGTTTAGCGCCCCTTTAAAGAAAAACGGCCCGTTGTTCCCCCACCGGACCGCTTTTTTCTATAGTGCAGACGGACTCCGCCTGCCTCCCCCTAAGTCCCCATAAGGCTTGGCAAATATAATGCCACCCCGGGTGCAATAACGAGAATGATGATCAGGACAAGGTCGCAGAACAGGTACGGCATCGCCGCCATGGCGACTTCGAACAGAGTCGTCCCTCGAACCATCCCTAACATTATAAATAACAGCAATCCAAATGGCGGCGTTGTAGCGCTCATCTCCAAAGACATAAGGACGATCAGCGAGAACCAGATCGGGTCATATCCCAATGAGGTCGCCAGCGGATAGAAGATCGGCACGGTGATCAGCATCATCGAGACCTGATCCATGAACATACCGAGCAAGATCAGCACCAGGAACATACAGGTCAGGATCAACAGTGGCGGAACATCAAAGCCGGTCGCCCAGCTAACAAGACCACGACTTGCACCAGACATGGACAACAACTGGCTGAATACCGTCGAGTTCATCAGGATAAAGAACACCATACCGGCGACGCGAATTGTCCCCTGCAACGACGTCTTGAACGCATCCCAAGTAAACACCCGGCGTGCAACCGCGAGAATTACAACACCAACAACACCGAACGAAGCTGACTCAGACGGCGTGGCCCACCCCAGTACGATAAACCCGATGACCATAAAGACCACCAGCCCCATCGGAAGAATATTGACGCAGATCTGGTAGACTTTTTCTTTCCACGTCGTGGGTTCGACTTCATAACTTGGTGCTGACTCGGGGTTTTTCCAGAGCAAGAAGGTGATCATGGCGGCATAGAGAACTGCCAGCAGTAATCCAGGTAACAATCCAGCGATCAGAAGCCGTCCAACATCTACCTGAGCGATGCTGGCCAGCAGCACGCCCAATGATGATGGCGGGATAATCATGGCAAGGCCGCCCGTACCGAGGATCGGCCCCATGGACATTTTCTTGTTGTATCCGCGACGGGTCATTTCGGGAACCAGCAACGACCCCAACATGGCCGTGTTGGCCATCGTTGACCCTGTCAATGTCGAGAAAAGCGAGCCGCCGATAACCGTCAAATAGCAAAGACGGCCTGGAATTTTCCCAAGCAACTTATCAAGCGCATCAAATACCCGGATCGCCAAACCGGTATGAAAAAACATTGATCCCATCAGAATGAACATCGGGATCGGAGAGAGCGTAAATGACGTAATCAGATTGGTTGCGTTATCGGCGATCTGCGGCAGAACCGGCCAGCCGCCCGAGAATATAAAAATTCCGATCACGTTGGTGATCATAAATGTGAAGGCGACAGGAAAACCCAGCGCCATTCCCGCAACTACACAGCCTAAAAGAAGGCCTCCAGCCTCATACCATTCCATGACTAGACGCCGTCCTTCACTTCACTGAGGTCATAAGAGTAGTAGGACCTAAGCCCCAGCAAATACATCAGGAACTCAAGGGCAACGAGCGCAAAACAAATTGGAAGCGGCAAAAACTGCAGCCAATACGGCATATCGACGCCGCGGACATCCAGCTCACCGCCGACCCAATAATCGGCAAATATACCCCAGCAAAGATAGGCAAACAGCGCCGATGCCAATGCACACACGAGATAAACAACCTTTGCAAGTGGTTGACGAATGGCATCCGGCAAAATTGAGACCATCGCTTCTATCACAACGTGGCCGCGCTCCCGAACGAGCCAGGGCGCGGACAACATTGCAAGATAGAGAAGCGCATATTCGACCACGGATGACGTAAACAACGGCGGGCGATAGCCCAGAGTACGAATGGAAACATCAATCGTGATCATCACGAACATGCAAGGGATCAGGGCACATGCAAGCCACGATAACGTGGTATTGACGGCCCCTAACCCTTTATCAAATGTTTGTAGCAAGAGATTACCTTTTTATATTGGTCTGTTAGGTAAACCTACTGCTGCAAACGTGTGTCGCCAAGGTCAACCTGACGGTTCGGCTTACCAGGCTTGTAAAGCAGCGGCCGCAATTGGTCGTGATATTTGGACCGCTTCTTCAGCTCTTTCCAGATTTCACCATGGGCAACTTCCAGATATTTCGCAGCGGCTTTGCCCTTAAGAACGATATCTTTAACGCCTGCCTGCTTTACCAAAGGCTCTTCTTTTAGGCGCTCCAGCTCAACATAAAGAACCGAAGAGGTTTCATAGTGAAGTGCCAGTTTATTCATAAAATCGCGTTGTGCTTTTGTAAGAGAAGCCCAGGTGTCGAGATTCACGGTCACGACCTGATTGGTCTGATAGAAATTCGGGAAAACCCGATATTTCGTAACATTGGCCAATCCAATGGCGTGAAGCGACGTATCGGTCATACCGAAACCATCAACCGTATTCCGCTGCATGGCAGTCAGAATTTCCGAAGACTTGATGTTGATCGTGGTCGCACCAAGTGCTCGGAACAACGGACGATAGGTGCCTGTCGCACGCATTTTCATGCCCTTGAGATCAGGAAGACCATCGGAACCAATCTTTGGTTTCTTTCCGAGATACATATAATAGGACGTCATGTTCTCGCCCCATGCCAAGAGGTGCGAACCTGCTTTTTCCTTGTAAATTTTCTGCAACAAAGCAAAGCCGCCATTGGCGCGCAATGCGCGGGGGCCCTGATTTGATGCCAAAAGGCCATAACCTTCAGGAACAGTGCCGATATAATAAGCCGTCGGGCAGCTCAAAACATCAAACTGACCCCGTTTCAAAGCCGTTGCCGCTTTGCGTGGCGGTACGATTTCCTGACCACCCAGATATTTGACCTGGATAAGACCTTTCCCAATCGAATTAGCCTCTGCGACAAAGGTCTTCAAATAGGACTTTGCCAAAACATTAGTTTGCTGAAGCGCTGTAACGGTATTTAAGGTCCGCTCCTTCGCCATAGCCGAAGAAGCAACAACGGCAACCGCTGCAGCAGTAATAGCTGTAATTCCAACACGGAAATTCATGATGATCTTCTCCCTACGATCATTATTAAGTTTTAAACGACTCCAGAGCGCATAGCCCAGCCTCGTGGGGCGGCATAGTGAAGGGACTCTAATTTGATGTCAAACGCTTCGGGTCAAGAATTTGTGGTTTCGAAAGCGGGAAACAAAAAAATGGGCGGTACCGGCAAATGTACCGGTACCGCCCGCACACTATAGAGTGTTTGAGCTAGACGCTCATCTTAACGCTTTTCATCCAGCTTACGGCCAATTTCTACCTGACGGTTTGCTTTGCCATCAATGTAGAGAAGAGGCTTCAACTGATCGTGGAACTTGGAGCGCTTTTTCAGCTCTTTCCAGATTTCGCCATGGGCGATGGAAAGATACTTCGCAGCAACGTCACCCTTTAGGACAACATCTTTAACACCTGATTTGCGAAGAACCTTTTCTTCTGCCAAACGGCCCTTCTCAACGAACTTAACAGAAGTCGTTTCGTATTTGACTGCTTGCGCATTCAAGAAATCTTTCTGCTTCTTGGTGAGAGAGTCCCAAGTGTTGAGATTAACTGTCAGAACGTTATTGGTCTGATAGAAGTTAGGCATAATCCGATACTTTGTGACCTTGTCGAGACCGATAGCAACAACTGACACATCGGTGAAGCCATAACCGTCAACGGTACCGCGCTGGATGGCGGTAATCACCTCGGAAGATTTAATGTTAATCGTTGTGGCGCCAAGTGCCCGGAACAACGGACGATAGGTACCCGTTGCGCGCATTTTGTAACCATTGAGATCTGGCAGACCATTTTTACCCATCTTCGGCTTCTTATGCAGATACATATGGTAGGACGTCATGCTTTCGCCCCAGGCCAAAAGATGAGAACCCGCCTTTTGTTTGTAGATTTTCTGCAAAAGCGCAAAGCCACCATTCTTACGAAGAATACGGGGGCCCTGGTTCGAGGCGAGGAGTCCATAACCTTCAGGAACCGTACCGATATAATAAGCGGTCGGAGCGCTAAGAAGATCAAACTGACCACGCTTAAGAGCGGCTGCAGCCTTCCGGGGCGGCACAACTTCCTGGCCACCAACATATTTAACCTTGACGATACCTTTACCGGCCTTATTCACCGGCGCGACGAACGTCTGAAGGTAACTCTTTGCAATAATATTAGTGGGCTGAAGCGCTGTAACTGTGTTCAGCACTTTTTCCATAGCGATAGCGGAACCGCCCGCCATCGCCACAGTTGCTGCAGCGGCAGCAATTATACTGGTATTAACAAATTTCATAAGTTTCTCCCTATACCTCGTTTACATTCAGCGGATATATGACCGCAGAATTCATTTAAACCGAAAATGCGGCGAAATACTGGCGGGACTGTGGCGCTATGTCAATTCAGTCAGGCACCCAATTTAAAATGTTTCTTTCTCATCCCAACCGTCTTCGGCATTACGTACCGATGTCTCTGGTACAAGACCTTTTTGTTGGCGTTGCAAAGTCCGTGCACCGTTTTCCAAATAGTCACCGGAGGCGGCCCGTGCTGCCGCATCTGCCCAGTCCTGAGTCCAATCACCAAGCGAATAGCCAAACCAGGGTGGCGTCGGCCGAACAGGCGGAAGCCCGAGTTTGTTCCAGAGCTTAAGTCCCCGTTCCATAAATTCTTGTGTGGGAAGCGCTACAGGCGGCATGTCGCTCTTCATTGTGGCGTCGATCAAGAGTGTTGAATCCTCCTCGCCTGTATGCTCCCGCTTGGGCCCGTGACCCTGCCCACGATGCGCAAGCGTGATGACGTCGTCTACCGGATTCAACCGGTAAGCAATCGCCCATAACAACGCATCGGCATTGTCGGGATCAATATCCTCATTCACTGCAATACAAACCTTGCTGCAATCGCCCTTGAAATAGGCTGCGCCATAAAGCGACCGCCAGATTTCCGTCTTGGGCGTATCTTTATCGACAGTAATGATCGTAACCCGAAGAAGGCCGGTAAGCGGTTCATGTAAAGAAACCTTCCTAACGCCCTTTATGCCCAACGCGTCACGCAAATGCGCAAGGAAAAGTGGCTCATAGGCAACACGTTTTATAACACTGGATTCTGATGGCGCTGCCTGACTTATATAAGAGGTCAATACGGCGTTCTTGCGATGAGTAATGGCCGTTACCTGCATCGGCATATTGAATTCCTCAAGCGCAACATGACCATGACTTTCCCCGAAAGGACCTTCGGGCTCGACCATCTCGGTATCGATCAAGCCTTCGATGACGAGTTCGGACTCCGCTGGAACCAACAAATCAACGCTCCGCGCTTTCACCAAATTTATCGGTGCCCCCGCAAGGCCACCCGCAACGCCGACTTCATCCATATCGAGCGGCAGTTTTTGGGGACCCATGAACGCAACTTTGGGAGGACACCCCAATACGATTGCGACTGGCATGGTCTTATCACCGCGTGCCTGATGCTTTTTGTAGTGTGCATAGCCACCCGCACCGCCAACCCGCGTTGCCATTCGGACAACCATCCGGTCCGGCGCCTTTAATGCCGCACGATAGGTGCCCATATTCTGCACACCGGTTTCAGGGTCACGGGTGACGACATTAGTGGAGGTTAAAGTTGGTGCCGCGTCAAAACCTGGCGTCGATACGGGGATCGGCAATGAATCAATTCCATTGCCTTCGCCCAATAGGTTGTCGCCTTCAATGACAACCTCATGGCACGGGGCTTCCTCAACAATTACCGGATCAACAGGATTGGCAATCGCCTCATCCCACTTGGCACCGATCTGGTCGACAGGCGCACCCATTCCGACACTATAGATGTCCTGATTTGCAGCGAGCGCACCAACGACGATGGGTAGGTCATATTTCCGCCCTTTGGCATTCACAACGTTTTTAAACAGAAACGCTTTTCGTTCGCTCTCTTTCAGCCCGCCAACAAATTGCCAGCGCACCAGTGCGTGCATCTCGGCATCCTTATCAACGGGATCTTCGACTGTTATCAGGAGCCCGGCCTTCTCAAGGGCCTCGATGTGATCATGTAGATCGGGATAGTCTCGTTTTGGAGCACTCATTTTCATTAACTCTTATGACAATTTGTCTTGCGAACTTGCCATACCATAAGGCGGCGTGTTGACAACCCCCTAGCCGCTCCATATCCATGCATCAGACCGACAATGTCGATGATGACAAACACATTGAATAGATGAAAGCCGCCCCATTCGATTACGTCCGCGTTTCCTCAATTGATGAGGTGTGTCAGGTACTCGCCGACAGTGGCGAAGAAGCTCGAATTATTGCCGGGGGCCAGACGCTTGTCCCGTTGATGGCGATGCGGCTCGCACGTCCATCATTGCTTATAGACATCAACGACGTGTCTGAACTCTCCGGAATTTCGGTGGACGGGAACGATCTCGTCATTAAGGCGGGCACCAGACAGGCTGACGCGCTCGCATCAGACATCGTCAAATCCAATGTTCCGCTCTTGGCGGACGCGCTGTCTCATGTTGGCCATACCCAAACTCGAAATCGCGGTACGGTGGGCGGCAGCCTGGTTAATGCGGATCCCTCCGCGGAAATACCGCTCATCGCACAGACGCTTGATGCTGTAATCGTTGCCAGAAGCACGAGAGGTGATCGGACCATACCGGTAAATGAGTTTCTGGAATCAGCGATGGCCACAACACTTGCACCAGACGAATGCCTGGTCGAAGCACATTTCCCGATTTGGGCTTCCAAAAACACTGGTTTCGGATTCCATGAGGTGAGCATTCGCGATAGTGACTTTGCTCTCGCCGCTGCGGCAGCACAGGTAACGTTAAATCGGAAAGGGAATTGCGAAAAATTAAATGTTGCGATTGGCGGCGCGTCGCCCGCCGCCCTCCGTTTAACAATCGTCGAGGAAGAACTTGTCGGAACTGATCTAGGTGATGACGCAATAAAGGCAGCCTGCGCTAAAATTGGTGATCTGATAGACCCTCAAGCCGACGTTCATGCGGATGCCGCTTATCGCGGACGTGTCGCAAAAGTTATGGCTGGTCGGGCTATTTGTGATTCACGTGACCGTGCAAAGGGTGTTCTGCAATGAGCGAACACAAAATCACACTTACCGTAAATGGCCGGGAAATGTCCGGATACGCTGAATCGCGGGTGACCCTTGTCGATTTTTTGCGCGACGAGCTCGGCTTAACCGGAACGCATATTGGTTGCGAACATGGTGTTTGCGGCGCCTGTTCAATTGTATTGGACGGCAAGCCCGTGCGATCCTGTTTGATGTATGCGGTAATGGCGGAAGGGCACGAAATCACAACCGTTGAGGGCCTTGAAGGTCCGCAGGGTGAACTAAGTCCATTGCAAGATGCCTTCTGGGAAAATCATGCCATGCAATGCGGCTACTGCACGCCCGGTATGTTGATCGCGACGCACACATTGTTGGTAGAAAACCCTGACCCCGATGAAGAGGAAATTCGTGAAGCGATCGGCGGTAATCTCTGCCGCTGTACCGGCTACCAACAGATTGTTGAAGCGGTACAGATGACAGCGAAGAAATTGCGGGAGGCGACATAATGTCTGAAGCGGTCCCGCAAAAGCAATTCAAATATATCACCAAGAGGCGCCGGGTGATTGAAGATCGCCGTTTCATCACCGGGCGCGGTAATTTTGCTGCCGATTATAATTTTCCCGGCATGCTCCATGTCGCGATGGTCACCAGCCCATACGCGTGTGCAGAAATCAAAAATATTGACGCCAGCGCGGCGCTAGCCCTCCCTGGCGTGCGCTATGTGCTGACCGGCGCAGAGCTCTTTGAACATATCAACCCGTTGCTGTCGGGTCTCGACTTGCCAAACGTCAAACGCATTCCTTTGGCACACGAACGGGCTCGTTATGCCGGCGAATGGGTCGCTGCTGTCGTGGCTGAGTCACGACATATTGCGGAAGATGCAGTTGAAATGGTCGAGGTCGATTATGACCCGTTGGATTATGTAATCGATCCTGAGGAGGCCATGAAGCCCGAAGCGCCGATGGTTCACCCTCAACACGGAAGCAACATCCTCTGCGACAAGACATGGGTATGGGGTGACGTTGATGGCGACTTTGAGAGTGCTCCGCATTCACTAGCGTTCCGTGCCAAGTGGAGCCGGAACTCGACAGTACCGATTGAAACATTTGTCGTTACGGCAAAGTGGGATGAAGGCAAAGAAATGCTGGATGTCTGGGCTTCGATTCAGATGCCCAAATATCCTGAGCAGATTGCCCGCGCTCTCAGTCTTCCTGTTAATGCCGTGAATGTTCATTTCGACGTCGATGTCGGTGGCTCATACGGGTTGAAACGCGGCATACGGCAAACCGTTATTGTCAGCTATCTGACTCGCAAGCTGCGGGTGCCGGTGCGGTTCAATGAGGATCGCCTGGAAAACATGTCCGGCGGCGAAATGCACGGCCCGGACCGCATTTTCGACATGGAAGTGGCTTACGATGGTGACGGGATCATGCATTCGATCCGTATCAAGGCAACGGATGATGCCGGGTGCTACCCTGGCCGCGCACCACTACAGTTGGGCAAGCCGGTGAGCGCTATTGTCGGGCCGTATAGAATCAAAAGCGCGTCTTACAATGCGATCTCGGTAACAACCAACAAGACCAGCCAGGAAGCGGTGCGTGGATTTGGGCAAGCACCAACAAACTTCGCAATTGAAACTATGGTCGATAAGGTCGCACGTTCCCTTGGCATGGATCGGGACGAGGTCCGCCGCCGGAATCTCATCCGCGCCGATGAATTTCCATATCGCATACCGTCAGGCTCCGAATATGACAGCGGCGACTATCACACGGTCTTGGAGAAATTACAGGAAACCGCAGCGTGGCAGGAATTGATTGCAAAACGCGATGCTCTGCGGGCGGAAGGGAAATTGGCCGGTCTCGGGCTTTCAACCTGTCTGGAACCATCAGGGGGCAATTCGTCCTTTGAACCATTCCTCAACCCCAAAAACGATACGACGACATGGATGGAGTCCTGTCTGATCAAGGTTGACATGCTTGGCTCAATCACGGCCCTGATGGGCACATCGACGTCAGGCCAGGGACATGAAACGCTCCTCTGCGCAGTAATTGGCGAAGTTCTCGAACGCGATCCCGATACAATTCGCGGAACCCATTCGGAGTCGATCGGCGCCCTTCCATCCAATAGCCCGGTTGGCAGTCGCATGGCGATTATGCTTGGCGGTGCGGCGGCAAGCGCCGCTGAGAAAATCAAGACGCAGCTGATGGAAATCGCCGCGCATAACTTCCAATTGCCGGTTGATCGACTGATCTATGACGGCGGAGATATTTCCGTTGAGGGCGATTCTGACAAAGTCATGACCTGGACTCAACTCGTGGATATTGCCCACCGCAACTATCACAAAATGCCTTTGGGCTCGGAACCTGGTCTGCAAGCCCAGCACACCTGGGAGGTACCCACAGGAGGCGCGCTGCCAGCTGAAGACGGCACCGTGCAAATGTACCCGTGTTACGCATTTGAGGCGCATATCCCCTTGATCACCATAGATCGGGAAACAGGCCAGGTGGAAATTCTTGATTACCACATGGGCCATGACTGCGGCACTGTTCTCAACCCCGACATTGTGCGCGGCATGACGTTCGGCGGCATCGCGCACGGCATTGGCGCAGCGCTCTACGAAAAATTCGAATATGACGAAGGCGGCCAGCACTTATCTGGCTCTTTTATGGATTATCTGCTGCCGTCATCGCATGAAATTCCACATGTTGAGATGATCAAACATTACACGCCATCGCCACTGACGACATTTGGCCAAAAGGGTTCAGGCGAATCCGGTTATCTCGGCGCTCCTGCCGCGATCGCCAGTGCGGTCAACGATGCACTGGCACCACTTGATCTTGAACTCACAACATTGCCAATGCGGGTCCGCGATATCGAGGGCCTATTGAACGGACAAAATGACTAGACGACTTCGCCACACAAAATATTTTGGAGAAAAGAAATGAGCGACGACCTGCTGATCAATCAAAATGGACGCATTCTCGAAGCAACACTGAACCGTGATGACGGTGCTTGCTCGGATGGCATGGCGGCAGAACTATCTGCAGCTATGCTATCCGCACATGAGACCTCTGATATGGTCTTGCTGCGCAGCGGTGGGCCCGATTTCTGCACAGGTCGGGCGCGGAACGCCGATGCCGGTCCGCCCAACCCCGAGGCCTATGGCCGTCGACCAGAATACGACTCGATTTTCAACTGTTACAAAGCGATCCGTAACGCCCAAGTTCCAATTGTTGGTGTTATTGAAGGTCGCTGCATGGGATTTGGCACGGCCGTTGCTTCGCTTTGCGATGTTTCCTTTGCCAGCAGCACGGCGACTTTCAATATTCCCGAGATAGAACATAACGTCATGCCAACCATGGTCATGTCGGCCCTTTATGATCGGATTAGCCGAAATGCAATTTTATGGATGACCTATACAGCCCAGTTCATAGGCGCCGAGAGAGCGCTGTCTTATGGCTTCGTTAGCCAGGTCGTCGATGCCGACAAGCTGGACGCAGAGGTGGAGGAATTTTGCAAGATTCTTCTCAGTCGTCCGCGCCCCGCTATTCTTGGATTGAAGGAGTATCTCCACGTTGCTCCAAGGATGGACGAGCTAGGCGCTATCGACTATGCGCGTTCACTCCATTCAATGGTCAATACTGCCGCTGACATGAAAAAATAGAGGTCCGTCATGATCGTCGACACTCATGCCCATTACCTGCCCCAGGCAATGCTGGATGATTTGAACAATCGCGCATTCGATTTCCCAAATATCGACTGCATGAATGAAGAAAATGTCTGGAAACTGGGGTTTAAGGGTGGTCCTCTCACCCGCCCTATCCTACCCGGCCTGCGTCAGGAGGATACGAGACTGGCATGGATGGATGAGCAAAAAATCGACGTCATGGTATGCGGGGGATGGCTCGACAGTTTTGGATATGAAATTCCCGGTGAGGAAGGCAAGCGGTGGAGTCAGTTCATCAACGAACACCTCTTGAAAGCATGCTCTGACATTGACCGGTTTGCACCGCTCTGCAGTGTGCCCATGCAAAACGGCAAGATGGCCGCTGAAGTTCTCGAGGAAGCTCTCGATTCCGGGTTTCACGGTGCGATGATAGGCACGCAACCCAAAGGCGGCGAAGGTAATCTCGACGATCCTGATCTTGATCCATTCTGGGAGCTCGCCTCTGACCGCAAAGCGTCGATCTATTTGCATCCGATGTTCGGCTGCGGCGATCCCCGCCTGATGGATTACGGTCTGGTCAATACTGTTGGGCGCGGGCTGGATACGATCTCCGCAATGTCACGTCTTATCTTTTCCGGCCATATGGAAAAATATACCGGTATGAACTTTGTACTCAGCCATGGTGGCGGCGGCCTGCCCTTTCTGCTTGGTCGTATGCAAATGAACCATGACCAGAATCCCGAGCTCGGCAATCCGAGAAAAGTTCTCGCAGACTGCTATTACGACACAGTCGTGCAGGATGTCAGGACGTTGGAGTTCGTCTGCGATACTTTTGGAACGGAGCAGGTGATGATGGGCTCTGATTATCCATTTATCTTCGGTGACCTTGAGCCTCGCAAAATAATCGAAGCGTCCAATCTTTCTGACGATGGAAAACAAAATCTGCTCGGCAACGTGGCAGAACGCGTGTTTCATCTGGAAAATTGCGGTTGCGGGCACTGATCGTCGGAACGCCCTATTCTTAAATTCGCAGACCGCGCTATGCTCCCGTCATATCAAGTGAGGGAGAGCCGATGAACGACTCAGCATTGTTTATCAAAGGCGGCCGGGTGATGACACCCAATGCCGATCCGCACGTACCAGATTTCCAGGACATTATAATCGAAGGTCAAACTATCTCCGAGATCGGCGTCAAGCTCACCGCGCCGCCGGGTGCGCAAACTGTTGTGGCTACAGACCATCTCGTCATCCCGGGCTTCATCAACGCGCACTATCATTCACACGACACTTTGGGCAAAGGGGTGATGGAGGAAACCCCCCTTGAGACGTGGCGCCTGCTGGCTTTGCCCCCCGCATACCCTAAACGGAGCCGCGAAGAGATTAAGGCGCGAACGTTACTGGGTGCGTTGGAGTGCCTTCGTTCTGGCATGACATGCGTTCAGGACATGGTCACACTTTACCCGTTCGATCCCGAACATCTCGAAGCCGTTATCGAAGCCTATGAGGAGATTGGCATTCGTGCGGTGGTGGGCCTGCAATATGGTGACATCAAGGGTATCGATACCATCCCGTTCTGGCGCGAAGTCTTTCCGGAAGAATTTCACGACAAGCTCACCACAGCCGCTGAGCCCGACAAGAAGATCGACCAACTCGGACATTTCATCGACACCTACCTTGGAAATGACACTATCAGCGACCGCATTGGCTGGGCGTTGGGACCTTCGGCCCCGGAACGCTGTTCCAGCGAACTGATCGCACGTACCGTGGAGCTTTCAGAAACCCATGACCTGCCGATTTTCACCCACATATACGAATCCAAAGGCATGGCACTACAGGCACGGCGGGAATATCCGCAACATGGCGGCTCGCTCATCCGGCGTCTCAATGAAGAAGGCTTGCTCGGTCCCCGGCTCAATCTTGCGCATAGCGTTTGGCTGCTTCCGGATGAAATAGACATGCTCGGCGAAACCGGCACGAACGTGGTGATAAATCCTTTGAGCAACGCCAAACTTAAAAGCGGCATACCGCCTATTCTAGGCCTACAGGAAGCAGGCGTCAGTCTCGGTATTGGATGCGACAACTGTTCCTGCAGCGACGCACAAAACATGTTCCAGGCAATGAAACTCTTTTGCCTGATGGTTGCCGTGAGTAACCGGGAGCCCAGTACTGCACAGTCGGGAGCTGCCCTTGCTGCCGCTACAACGGGCGGAGCACATGCCATTCAGCGGAGCGATCTCGGCATAATTGAAAAAGGCGCGAAGGCTGATTTGGTCCTTGTAGATCTTAACGATCCGTCATACCTGCCGCTCAACAGTGCAACGCGGCAACTCGTCTATACCGAAGGCGGACGCGGCGTAAAAACAGTTATCATTGACGGTAACGTCATAATTGAGGACGGGCGCTTGCAGACGATGGATGAAGACGCCCTTATTGAACAGATCATGGAAGTCGTACCCCAATTTCAAAAGGACTATGCCGAAATAAAGGCACGTGTCGAAGGCATGCGACCATATCTGGACGAAGCCCATCGCCGTATCTGGGCTGAGGACGTGGGTATTGATCGCATATATCATGACGCCCAACACGCAAACGCGCCTAGATTTTAAGATCCGAGACTACGCGACACTCCCCGTGCCATAAATTGTGGGGTATCTATATATAAACGAATAACCACCGCGTTGCGGAAATCAGGATTTTGGGAGTATGGGCCATGAGCCGCTTAGACCGCTGTTACAATATTGCCGATCTGCGTGGGGTGGCACAGAAGCGATTACCAAAAGGCGTATTTGATTACATCGACAAAGGTACCGAAGACATGACCTCGCTGGGCAACAACCGCTCAGCAATGAAAGACATCAAGCTCCTCAACAAGGTCGTAACTGATATTTCCGATGTAAAACTGGACGCGGAGATATTTGGATCCCCTGCATCCATGCCGCTCGCCATTGCACCAACCGGCACAGCAGGTCTCGCCTGGTATGAGGGTGAGTTTGAACTGGCGAAGGCAGCAGCAGCGGCCGGCGTTCCCTTCACCCTTGCGACAGGCTCCAACACGCCGATGGAGAAGCTTGCGAATGAAGCCGGCGGACGGCTGTGGATGCAGCTTTATATGTGGAAAGAAAAACACTACTCAGATGAGCTGGTCAAAAAAGCCGCACGGAACGGCTTTGAAGCCTTGCTTTGGACGGTTGATATTGGGCATGGCGCAAATCGGGAACACAATTTACGGAACGGATTTGCAACACCCTATGTTCTGAATACGAAATCGGTCATCGATATGCTACGCCATCCGACGTGGCTCTCTACCGTTATGGGACGTTATTTCATCAATGGTGGGATGCCGCGCCATGTGAACTATCCCGAAGGTTATCAAATGCCGATAACGGGCAATGTCGCCAAACTCGGCGACAAAAAACCGACCACAAAACGCGCAGATCAGCTCTCATGGGACGATGTCGACCGGCTACGCGATATCTTTCCTGGTAAGCTCCTCATAAAGGGCATCATGCGACCGGATGATGCAGCTGAGGCCATTGAACATGGTGTCGATGGAATCGTCGTTTCAAACCATGGCGGCCGCAACATGGATAGTGCGCCAGCGCCTATTCAGGTGTTGCCTGAAATTGTCGAAGCGGTAGACGGTAAAATGTCGATTATTGTCGATAGCGGGGTGCGGCGTGGCAGCGATATCGTAAAATGTTTGGCACTCGGTGCGGACGCCGTCCTGGCGGGGAGAGCAACTCTCTATGGTACTGCAGCCGGCGGTGAAGCTGGTGCGATAAAAGCCATCGAAATTCTTAAAGACGAAATGAAGCGCACGATGGCCTATATCGGCACGCAAAGCGTTTCCGATATAACGCGCGACTCTATCTGGGAAAAATCATTACCTGGTTAAGCTGCACGAATATCCTCAAGAAATTCGTCGACCACTTCCCGCAAAATTTGACCCTGTTTTGTCATATCGTTTACGACATCGAGCAACTCGCTTGATGTCGCCAGGCTCTGACCGGCAGCTTCCGTAACATTGGCGATATTGGTTGAAACTTCTTGGGTTCCAGTTGCTGCCTGTTGAACTGCACTGGCAATCTCATGTGTTGCCGAGCCTTGCTCCGTAACCGCCGTCGCAACTGAGGTCGCGATTTCACCGATCTCGCCAATCGTCGCGCCGATTTCCTGAATCGCGTTAACAGCGTCTCCAGTAGCCGCCTGCATTGTCGTAATCTGCGCGTCAATTTCTTCGGTCGCCTTCCCGGTTTGCGTGGCCAGGGATTTCACTTCAGAAGCGACAACAGCAAACCCCTTGCCAGCGTCACCTGCACGGGCAGCCTCAATCGTCGCATTGAGAGCAAGAAGATTTGTTTGGCTTGCGATATCGTTGATAAGACTGACGACGTCACCAATTTTTTGTGCTGCATCTGCAAGCCCTTCAACCTTTTCATTGGTCTGTTTGGCCTGCTTCACCGCGTTCTGGGATATCTGATTACTTTGAGTGACCTGGCGATTAATTTCCTCAATCGACGCCGATAATTCTTCCGCAGCGGAGGCAACTGTCTGGACGTTTCCAGTCGCTGTATCGGCGGCTGAGGCAACCGCCTCCGCCTGGGCGTTCGTTTGATCTGCCGAGGCTGACATCTTTTGCGCTGACGCCTGCATTTTCATCGAAGCCGTACCCAGCACATCGATAACCTGAACAATATGTTCGTCGAACTCAGCGATTAACTTGTCCCTTAGCGCGCCACGTTTCCGGCGTTTCTCCGCGTCCGCTTCCAGTTCCTCAGATTCACGTTTCTCGCGCTGCCGCTCGAGCCGTTCCTGTTCGGCGATTTGACTTCGCTTCTCCTCCCGTTCGCGGCTAGCCTGCTTCTCGACCTCTTCGGCTTCTATAAGGCTATCTTTGAGCTGGCCAAGCGTCCTCGCCATTTCACCAACTTCATCCTTCCTTTTTACGCCAGGTATATCGATGCTCTTGTCGCCCTCTGCAATCATGTCCATCGATTTACGGATGCTGCTCAACGGGCGGCTGATCCCAAACCCGAGAAGTGTAGCGATGATAAGACCAATAGCTGTAACAGCGGCCGCCGCAACAACAGTAAGCAGGATCGCGCGATCCACTTGTTTACCCGCATCCTGGCTAAAGACGTATCCATCCTCGGAAGCATATTCAACGAGAAGGCCTAGAGACTCCAAAAGGGCTTTGGATTGGGCGTCGAGTGCCTTGTGCATCGCATCAGCTTCCGACCCCGTACTCTGAAAAAAAGCGATCTTTTTCAAACCAGCGGTCGCTGTTTCAAGCCATGCGGCATTCTGGGCAACGACTTTGTCAATAAGTTCAAGCGAGCGTTCTTTAACTGATCTTTCTTTCGCAACGTCCAAGTCTTCTCCAACCGCTTCGCTAGCTTCGACCAATTCCTCCAGCGTTTCGGGTTTCTTGAGTGATCCTGGATTCTGGATCGCGCTGTTCAACAAACGATCTGCGATTAAGAAATTTGATTGTGCAGACCGAACGAAATTGATCGACATCAGCGACTTATCGTAGGTTGTTCTTACGAGCTGACCAATTTCCTGGGTCTCTTTAACCGCAAATGCACCCAGTAAAACCGTCAGTAGAATTAGGACCCCAAAACCAGTGTACAATTTTTGTTTGATCGACATGTCCGTCAGCTCCGATTTGGCCTTTTCTTTATCGCCAAAAATTAATTCTTCGAGGTATGAGCGTGCTTCTCAGGGCTCTTTGACTTTGAAGCCTTGCGGTCTTTGCGGGTTGTGTATTTAAACTCTTCCTCGTCGTAAAATTCCCGCAATCTGGCGTGATAAGCCTGCATTTCCTTTGCCGTTGGCTCATGAAATTCTTCAGCCTTAGAATGACGACCAACGATTACCGTGCCGTGCATACCCATCGGCAAATGCGGAATACAGTGATATTCAAAGGTACCTACTGACTTGAAGGTGTGCGACCACCTCTCGTTCTTCTTCTTGAGATAGGGGCTTTCGATACGCGTCGCGCCCTTGGGAAACCCGTCGGGATAGCTCACGATATTGTGGTCTTCCTCCGCCTGATTGACCCAGGTAACCGTATCCCCTGGTTGGATAACGACTAGCTTCGGTTTGTAGTACATTCGAAGATTGTCGTAATCGCTTACGACTTGAACGATATGCTCCTTAGGTTGCCGGTCTGCAGCCATTGCCTGTGTGGCACCGAAACACAGGGCGAAAATCATTAACGTAACGCGTAACATTTGTCTGGATTCCTTATTATTGCGCGGCCTGGACCGCAGACCAGTTTTCCAAATTGCTGACTAGTTGACCTTTACGGTCAGTTTCATTTTCGGATGTATGGCGCAGCGAACTTTAAACTTGCCGTTCTTGTCGAAAACTTTGCTGACCGATGTTCCGGGTTTGGAAACGCCAAGGTCAAACTTGTTACCTCTACTGCGTGAATGAATGTTGTGCGCAATAGAATCGGCGTTTATGAATTTCACGGAGTCGCCTTTTTTGATTTCGATCCGCTTCTTATCGAATTTCTTGGCTTTCTGCGTGATTACAATTTCAGCGTTTGCCGGTGTGACGCCAGCCACAACAAAAAGCATGGCTACAGCGCTCGCAAATGTTTTAGATCTCATATACGAATCTCCTTGATCTCAAAAATTGGTTATTTGCTGCACGGGATGTAGTGCATCAGGAACGTGTTGCAGGAGCCTTTCTGTACGCTGGGTGTACCAGAGTCAGCTGATGGGCCTGCTGCCGGACTGACATTTAGACTACCCGCAACCGTTTGGTCGTATGCGGGAAGCCGCGGTAAGGCCACGGGAGCATCCTTACTACTCAAGGTCTTCATGAACTCCACGAGATCTGTTTTTTCAGATTGCGTAAGATTAAGCTTGTAAATCTCGTTTGAGGTGCTCGGCCGTTTTACAAAGCCATTGTCGTAATGCTCCACAACCGAATAAAGATTTTTGAGCGACCCATCATGCATGTAAGGAGCGCGTTCGACTGCGTTGCGTAATGTCGGAACCTTGAAGGCATGCTGCATTACAACAACGCCCGGTACGATTTTACCCCGGCCAATATCCTTATCAGGCAGCCCAATATCGTGGAAACTGCTATCCGTGAAGTTCCAGCCAGAATGGCAAGCGACACAATTGGCCTTGTTGTTATAGAGGTCGAAGCCGCGTTTCGCGGAGGCGGAAATTGCGTTTTCATCGCCAGCGATCCAACGGTCAAACGGTGCAACACCGCTTACCACCGTACGCTCAAAAGTAGCGATTGCTTTGGCGATATTGTCGACAGTAATGCCTTTACCGGGAAAGCTTACATTGAATAGCGTTCTATATTCCGGAATGGCCTCCAACTCGGCGACAATCGCTTTCATATTTTGGTTCATTTCAACCGCAGCCGACATCGGACCAAGCGCCTGTTGTTCCAGACTTTCGAACCGGCCGTCCCACATTAAATCTTCACCCCAGGCAAGGTTGAGGATTGTAGGTGTCCGGCGACCGAGCCGCGTCATGGCATGGCCGATACCCTTGGCAAGTCCATCGCCCCAGGCAAAACTCGGATTATGACATGTTCCGCAGGAAATGTAGTTGGCACCTGAGAGACGCGGATCGAAGAATAGCGTCCGCCCCAAATCGGCTTTCGCTGCCGTATAGGGGTTATCCGTAGGAAACGGAATCGTGGAAGGACGGACATATTCCTTTTTCCATTCTTCACGCGACTTTTTTTCTGCACTGATAGCCGTTGTCGATACGAAAGTCGCGAAAGCCGATGCTGTCGCGACCATTGTGATGGCGAATTTAGAAAGTTTATTTTTGTTACACACGGGAACACCCATTTGAAAAAATTACAAACGAGCGTACATGACTGTAATTATCTTAAATTTGCCTTAAACCAGTCCAATGTTGAGGTCTTAATTTCCAAGATTGAGTTTGCCCGCGGCAAACAACTTCGCTTAAATGCGGCAGGCGCCTCTCGCGCAAAGTTGATCGAGACCGCCCTACTGACTCCGACTCACAGACAGGGCATAGGCCATATCCTTCTTTCCGAGTGCCCACCGCGAACTGTTCCCCAAACGATAAGAGTAGCCGCCTGAAATATCCGATTTGTGAAATGACCAACTCCACCGCACTTGGGTTTCGGGATCACTTTCACAAATAGTCAGCCAATAGACATGACCGGCCTTCAGAGCGGGCGATGAAAGTAATTCTGCGTTGTAGGAAAGCATCCGATGCGATCCGCTATCAGATACCTTGGTATCCCAACCTGTCACAGAGACATTTTCCGAGTGCAATAATTTTCCGGGCGTTCCGTTACGATCAGCGAATATCAGCACTTCGAACTTCGTTTCTCCAGGAATCGAGCTATCATGATATTTCCCCGTCCAACGCAAGTTCGAGATCTTTCCCGAATGTTTCAGGCGAAAATCGTCGGCAATCTGCTGATTTCCCAGGCCGGCAACGCTATCCCAGCCATAAGATTTAGTATCAAAGGCCGCCTGATCCTGAACGGTGTCAGCCGAAACGTGGCCCGTCACTAGTGCGGTCGCGAGGACAACGATGCTTAAAGAGGTCGACGTCTTCATAAATGCCATCCCAAAATCTCCCAATTCATCTGTTTCGCGCGGCATCCCTAATTCGGAATGTCATGAATTCTGAATGGAACAATGCAATGCCCATGCCATGGTTGGAAAACCAAGGCCTTAAGCCGTCGTTAATAGTTAATTTTCGGGATGGTCAGCAGAGGAAGACGAGAAAACCGCCTTTTTGCCGCAGAATTATAGTTAATGTCTCAAATTATTGTAAAATTTAGCGACATGACTTTGTTAATCCAGATAGTCGTCTAACTTAATCCTGTCCCACGCATCCTGTGGCGGTTTAATCGGTTCCTCAAAATGGAGTGTTGCGGGCCGCGTGGCATCAATAATAACTTTTGTATTCATCGGGCCTGACTCCGTCCGCACTTCACCGTACGCCGCCGGGTTAAGATGCGAACCCATTGCATTGGGGATCATCGCCAGATCTTTATCGGCTTCAAATGTTGTCGCTATTGCCCACAAAACACGTTGCTCGTCATAAATATCAATATCGTCATCAACGACGATGACCATCTTGATATTTGGGTTCGCAGTCAATGCGGCCATACCGGCTGACTTCCCTTCCCCCGGAACCCGCTTCTTAATCGAAACATAGACCGTAAACCTGCACGAACCAGAGACCGGCAGATAAACACCGGTTACCGTCGGACACAGATGTTTGACACTTTCATAAACAGTGCTTTCCAGAGTCAGCGCACCTGCAAGGTTATGTTCCTGATGCGCTGGATCAAGGTCGTGATAAATCGCGTCATCCCGCATGGTGATTGCGGTGACATTCATCAGCCCAACTGGGTCTTTGGCTGGACCGTAGTAACCGGTAAATTCTGCAAAGGGGCCGTCATTCGTCTCGGCTGCGGGATCGAGATAGCCTTCGATAGCGATCTCGGCAAATGCCGGCACAGGAATATCTACTGTTTCGGCATCCACGACTTCCAGGGACTCGCCAAGCAAACCACCCATCACTTCGAGTTCGCTTAAATCCATTGGCCCTTCGCATAGGGTACCTATTAGAGCTGCCGGGTGATGGCCGATAAAGAGAACGGCTTCCATCCGTTTGTTCAATTCCTTGTAGCGCCGATAGATATACCCGCCGTGATGCGCAGGATTAAACATACAACCAAGCAGGTTCTTGCCCTGAACCTCATGACGATACATACCGGCATTCAACACTCCCGAATCCGGGTCTCGCACGACAAGGACGCCGACCGTAATATATTTTCCGGAGTCTTTTTCTGCATGATGGACGATTGGCAATTTCGATAGATCTACGTCGTCCTCATTGATGACCTTCTGTTTAACGGGCGCATCCTTACGATCTACGCTTTTCGTTGGCAGTGGATTGGCCTCTCTCTCAATAAAGCGTTTTAGAATGGCGCTTTTGGGCTCGTTGGGTTCAACACCCAACGCCAAGCCCAAAAGCTCATAATTGCCAAAGAGATTTGTCACGAGGGGGAGTTCCGATCCTTCGACCTTTTCACAACGAATGACCGGGTATCGACTCTCAGCCGCAAGTTTTTGCTGAATTACGCAGGGTTCAAACACCGGATCTACCGGCTTGGAGACGTTGGCGTAAAATGACGGGCCAAGCTGACGGGCCTCACCGACAAAAGATCTAAGGTCTTTATTCATTTTTAGATTCCAAATGCTGGGACTTCTTATACATACGTTATCATTACAGCAAATTCGTAATATGCGGCAAATGGCATTATCTTCTGATACTGTCTCGTCAATAATCTGGTTTTTAAAAAGGCAAGTTTTATGCGCAAAATCATAGCTGTTTACATCGCCGGAGCGGCTCTTATGGGGTTTTCGTCTCCCGGAATGACAGCCGATCGTCCGCTTATCGATGCCCACATTCATTATAGCCATGACGCGTGGGAGGGACTCCCGCCAGCCAAAGCAATTGAACTTTTGCGAAAAACCGGCCTCAAACGGGCTTTCGTTTCGAGCAGCAGCGATAAAGGCACCCAGCTACTTTACAAGGAAGCCCCCGATCTCATCGTTCCAGTATTGCGACCCTACCGTAAGCGTGGCGAGCTCGGCTCCTGGATGCATGACAACACCGTTATCCAGCTTTTGGAAAGCCGTCTCGCCAAATATAAATATGCGGGGATTGGCGAATTCCACGCTTATGGTGACGATGTAGAGACAAAGGTCCTGCGTAGCGTAATTTCTTTAGCAAAAAAGTACGGCATATTTTTGCATTCGCACTCCGACGCTGCAGTAATTCACGGTATTTTTAAACAGAATCCTGAAGCGCGCGTGCTTTGGGCGCATTCAGGATTTACTGACCCCGGTGAAATTCGCGTCATGCTCAAAAAATACAGGAACCTTTGGGCTGACCTGGCATTTCGTGAAGACCACGCAATGGACGGCAAGGTCGACAAGGCGTGGCGTGCGCTCTTTGAGGAATTTCCCAACCGATTCATGATCGGGACTGACACGTTTGCACCGGAGCGGTGGTTTTACGTTATAGAACATGCGACCTGGTCTCGTGGTTGGCTCAATGATTTGCCTAACGACCTCGCAGCCAAGATAGCGTGGCGTAATGCCCTTACCCTTTCCGATTGGGCACTTAAGAAAAAATCCGTCAAAAACTAGGTTATGCGCTTCCTGGTTTTAATCATGGGAATTTGTATGGCCGCGATGGCGTCCGTCGATGATGCCTGGAGCCAATCCTGCCAAAAGAACGCTCCCGGCCAAAGGTTGGTCGGAAATCCTTTTCAACTTTGGTTCCAAACAGATCCAAAGAAAATCCGTGTCGGAGAATTTTTCAAACTGCATGTTTCTATTTGTTCAATTGATGGATCAACCCTGCCCAAACTTCTCAAAGTCAACGCCGGAATGCCAACGCACGGTCATGGAATGAACTATCGTCCCACTGTTGAGAACCTCGCACCGGGGAAATTTTTGGCGAAAGGGCTAATGATGCACATGGCCGGCAAATGGTTATTACGATTTGAATTTGGCCAAGGGGATAAAGTTACACACTTACAGACTACAGTAACGCTGAAGTAATGCGGCGTTTGTTATTTGGTCCTATCGCTGGCTTGTTGTTTGTTGCAACAACTCCTCCGGCTATTGCGAACGGCAACATTTCTTTTACGGAAATTGAAAAAGCTGCAATTTTATCACATGGGCCATGGCCACCAAAATTTCGACCCGACCCAAGTAACCGGGTTTCGGGGAAAAAATCCGCCGTTACTTTTGGTCGTGAGTTATTTCGTAGCCGGTTTTTGTCGAGGTCACGAAGGCATAGCTGCCTGACATGCCATAATCCGGACCTTGCCTACGCTGATGGGCTGACACGCAGTTCTGCAATAGCGACTGTTGACCGGAATGCAATTGCCCTAGCGAATTTACGCCTCAATCGGTGGTATGGGTGGGATGGCAGTTCCGACAATCTCTGGGCACAAAGTATAAGACCCATTCTTGACCCGCGGGAAATGAACGCGACAGCAGGGTTGGTTGCCGAGCGTATACGCAGCGACGTTCCTTTTTCACGCGGATATAAAAACGTTTTCGATTCAAACCCGAAATCTGACGACAATCAGAAAATTTTAGTAAACCTGGGGAAGGCTCTCGCCGCCTTTCAGGAGACGATCGTCACGCCACCATCACGCTTCGATGAATTTCGTAGCGCCCTCGAAAACAATAATTTAAAAAAGATCGGCCGCTATCCGTTGGCGGCGAAACGCGGTCTCAAGACGTTTATTGGAAAAGGCAAATGCAATTTGTGCCATCTCGGGCCGAACTTCACCAACGGAGAATTTGACGATGCCGGCGTCCGTTATTTCAAAGCATCGGGTGGCGTTGACAAGGGCCGGTACGGCGGCATTCAGAATCTAAAAAAGAGCCCATACACTTTGCTGGGTAAATTCAACGACAATCCTAAAAACGCACCCGGCATCGCGACGCAACATGTTGCACGGTCCCACCAAAGCTGGGGACAGTTCCGTGTCCCATCGCTCCGCAATATCTCAAAAACTGCTCCATTTATGCATGACGGTTCGGTTCCGACATTGCGCGATGTCGTGCGGCATTATTCAGAGCTCAATGAGGAACGGCTTCACCTTGATGGGAGTGGACTATTGCGGCGCCTCAACCTCTCGGAACGAGAAATTAGTGACCTCGTGGCCTTCTTAAAAACGCTATAGAGAATTGGCTGTCAGGACTGCCGCTGTGCAACACCTGGCATCGCCGTAGCAAAAAATAAGATCATTGAGACGACCACAATCGATGGCCCCGCCGGCGTATCCAACGTTGAGGATATCGTTAAACCCCCTCCGACAGATAGGAAACCAACCAGCACCGCATAGAACGCCATTTGTTCCGGCGTATGCGCGAAACGGCGTGCCGTTGCAGGAGGAATAATCAACATCGATACGATCAGCATAATGCCGACGATCTTCATTGTGATGGCAATGACAAAGGCTATCATCAACATAAAAATTAGCCGCATGGCGCCAACGGGGACTCCTTCAACACGTGCCAGTTCTTCATGAACTGACATGGACAACAAACCGCGCCAAATAAGCGCCAACAACAAAAGGCAGCTTGCACCCCCACCAAATATCCAAATCAAGTCATTCGTGGAGACCGCTAATATATCGCCGAACAAATACCCCATAAGGTCAACGCGCACATTGTCCATGAAGGCGATCACCACCAGTCCGACGGCCAGAATACCGTGCGCCAGAATACCAAGAATGGTATCGGCGGAAAATCGCGGGTCGCGCTCCATTACAAATAAACATGCGGCAATTGCAATACAGATGGCGACTACACCGATTAAGGGGCTAATACCAAAGATTAAACCAATTGCGACACCAAGAAGTCCTGAATGAGATAGGGTGGCCCCGAAATAGGACATCCGGCGCCAGACGACAAAACAACCCAATGGTCCGGCGACTAAAGAGACACCTAATCCCGCAGCAAATGCCATAACCAAAAACCCATCCAGGGTGATGCCGCCTAAAAGCGAAATGTCACCCATGGCCATGCCCTGATTGATTTTTGTGCAAATGTTCGACCGTTGCGCCGGTTAAATCATGTTCATGATCGTGCTGGTGCGTGTAGACGGCCATGGCGGAAGCGACAGCTTCAGAACCAAATAATTCGAGATAGGCGGGATTTCGGCTAACTGCATCGGGCTTACCTTCACAACATACGTGATGGTTCAAACACAGGACCCGATCCGTTGCCGCCATAACCAAATGCAAATTATGGGATACAAGGAGGACACCGCATCCCCTGCGATCACGAATGGAACGAATAAGATCGTAAAGTTCGGCTTGACCAACAAAATCAACGCCCGCGGTAGGTTCATCGAGAACGAGAAGATCGGGATCCCTAAGCAGGGCACGTGCCAACAACACACGCCGCATTTCACCACCGGAAAGGCCCTGCATCGGGGTCTTAACTGTTGAAGCAACACCGACTTCTTCCAGGGCTAGCCTCATATCTGATTCCGAGCTTTGCGCCCCAAGGCGCAAAAAACGCTGCACATCAATCGGCAAAGTTAGATCGATTTCGAGCTTTTGCGGAACATAACCGATAACCACACCAGGTTCTCTTTCGACCAACCCATCTTCAAATTCAACCAGTCGTAAGAGCGCCCGGATCAAAGTCGATTTTCCGGCACCGTTGGGCCCGACGATGGTTACAATCTCTCCGGGTCTGACAACAAGATTGACCTTATCGACGACGGGCTGCCCGCCCCTATTTACGGAGAGATTTTTCGCTCGGATCAGCGGTGATGTTTGCAAACGATCAGGCATATTAAAGTCTAGCTGCGCAATCGGCGCATTGACCAACAACTTCAACAGTTTGTTGATGAATACTAAAGCCAAGCGCTTTAGCGCGGCGGGTTACGGCTTTTCCAATTTCATCGTCATCGAGTTCAGCAACGCACTGACAATCCCGGCAAATAAGGAACTGTGCGCCGTGATGACGTTCCGGATCCCCGCACCCTACATAAGCGTTCAAAGACTCGATGCGATGTATCAATCCATTTTCCATCAAAAAATCGAGCGCCCTATAAACTGTGGGAGGGGCGGCATTGCGACGGCTGGCACGAAGTTTCTCGAGCAAGTCATAAGCACCGATAGGTCCATGACTAGACCAAATCAGTTCAAGAACCTGGCGCCGCAATGGCGTAAAGCTAAGTCCATCTTTTGCGCAGCAAGTTTCGGCGGCTGCAATGGCGTCCACTACACACTGGCCGTGATCATGCGCATGGGAATGAAACGGCGCTATTACCTGACGGTCATCGGATGATTTTTTCACGGCGTTCTCCAAGTTTCATAGTGTTATATTATATCATATATCCGGTTCAATCTAGCAAGCCCTTCACGAAGTGAAGCGCCTTGCTGCCATAAAATTATTTTGATATTTCTATAATTATGAAAATAATTGACGCCATAGAAGCGCTTTCATCGCTCGCACAGGAGACGAGATTGCTTGTTTTTCGTCTCCTTGTGAAAGCCGGTCCGGATGGGTTGGCAGCTGGGCAAATCGCCACAAAACTTAGACTGTCGGCACCTACATTGTCCTTTCACCTAAAGGAGCTCAGATCGGCAGGCCTCATCAATTGCACGCGGCAGAGCCGGTCCCTGATTTACACCGCAAATTTTTCAGGCATGCGCAAGCTGGTCGAATTTCTGACCGAGGATTGTTGTGACGGTCAACCGGAAGTTTGCGGCCTGCCCGGAGCGCCGGTTCCGAAAAAGGGGAAGGATAAGGCCGCTTAAAGTGACCGATGAGAAAACATACAATGTATTGTTTCTATGCACCGGAAATTCCGCGCGCAGCATAATTGCAGAGTCTGTGCTTAATCGAATTGGTGCAGGTCGCTTCAAAGCATACAGCGCGGGCAGTCAACCATCCGGACAAATTCACCCGTTTACCGCCCAACTTCTAACCGGCCTAAACTTCAAGATTGATGATGCTCGCTCCAAGAGCTGGAACGAATTCGCCACTGATGGCGCGCCGGAAATGGATTTCGTTTTTACTGTTTGCGATAACGCCGCTGGCGAAGTTTGTCCGATCTGGCCCGGGCAGCCAGTGACAGCGCATTGGCCGTTTCCTGATCCCGCAGCATTCGATGGATCCGAAGCCGAACATCACGCCCTGTTCGTGAAGGTCTATGGAATGATTGAAAAGCGGATCAACAGTTTTGTAAATCTGCCAGTCTCGTCGCTCGATAAGCACACACTACAAATACGCCTTGAAGAAATCGGCCAGGACACGTCGGCGTCTGCTGAAAAATAGAACATGGATTGAACCGATGCCTAATTTTGACACACCCCGAAAACTGGTTGCTGAATTTCTTGGCACAGCATTTTTGCTCGCCACTGTTGTCGGCTCCGGAATCATGGCGGAAACCCTTTCGCCCTCGAATACCGGCGTCGCTCTGCTCGCCAACATGGCCGCAACTGGTGCCATTCTGATGGTTTTGATCCTGATATTTGGCCCAATCTCAGGCGCGCATTTCAACCCGGCCGTAACAATCGCTTTTCTCCTGCGACGAGAGATCGCGCCGAGTTTGGCAGTCGCCTTTATTGCAGTACAGGTCATTGCAGCTGTCGCGGGAGCAATCATTGCTCACGTCATGTTTGAAATGTCATTAGTCGAAGCATCCACCAAAGTGCGAACAGGTCCGGCACAATGGGTTGCCGAGACCGTCGCTACTTTCGGTTTATTAGCGACTATCTTGGGGTGCGTCAGATTCCGTGTCTCAGCCGTTCCCTATGCCGTTGGATTGTACATTTCCGCTGCATATTGGTTCACATCCTCGACCTCATTTGCCAATCCCGCGGTAACGATCGCCCGTAGTCTCACAGATACATTTTCCGGAATTCGCCCCGACGACATGCCCGCCTTCATCGCGGCACAGCTTATCGGTGCCGTATTGGCGACTGTCATTTTCGGCTGGCTGCTTAGTCCGAAACCCAAACAGGACGCGGTTGAAAATACTGCAAGTTAGATTCTTTTTTGACAGATCAGTCCACCAATCGGCTAACCTGTCTTTAGTCCTTACGGGAATACGATGCTGACAAAGTTACCAGTTTTTCTTTTAGCCGCCTCATTTATAGCGATGTCCGCTGCGTCAGCAGAGGTAGGCAAGGAAGTGCACTTCCGGAGCTTTGATGCCGAAGAAACGAAAATTCGCGGTGAACTGTTCCGACCGGCAGCGAGCGCGCGACACGCCGCAATTGTCATGATGCATGGTTGTTCAGGGCTTTATACGAAGTCCGGTAAAATGCGGACCAATTCTGCCGCCTGGGTCGGACGTTTTCGCCAGTGGGGCTATGTTGTTCTCGTCGTCGACGGCTTCACCCCTCGCGGATTTCGAACCATTTGCACAAAACGCAGCCGACCCATTCATTCGCTTGATGACCGTCCGTTTGACGCCTATGGCGGACTTGCTTGGCTCAAAAAACAACCCTTCGTAAAAAAGGACAAAATAGCTCTTGTGGGATGGTCGAATGGAGCGATGGCGGCGTTGTCAGCCGTCAGACGAAATAAGGCCGAGTATTTCGGCGAAGGATAGCGGTTCAATGCCGTCGCGGCTTTCTATCCGGGCTGCATCACATTGCGCAAACGTGTCCAGAAACGATTCAAACCCTATGCGCCGGTTCTGGTTTTTGTCGGTTTGGCCGATAACTGGACATGGCCCAAACCCTGCATGCGTATGATTAAACGATCAGCGAGGGATGGGTTTCCGGCGCAATATATCGCCTATCAAGGAGCCCATCACGCGTTTGATCACCCCAACCTGCCAATCAAAACAAGGGTAAGCCGCAATGCAAAGTGGAAGAAGAAGAAAGAACGCAGGGTGACCATCGGCTCAAATCCGGCCGCAAGAGAGGCCGCAATCCAAGCCTTGCGCGACTGGCTCAAAATGCAAATAGGGAACTAAAAGGCTAAATCGAGGGTGGTGGTTCCGCGGCAAATTCCGAATTGGCGAGGCATAGACGGCCTTGGGCGTCTTGCCACAATTCACCCGTCGAATGCAGTTCGCCAAGCGCTCTGGCCAACGCTTTAAAGCCTTTCGTCTCAAATATTTCGGATAACTTAGCAAAGTAGATTGGCTCTTTTGCCAAGACTGCTTTCACCTCCCCCGCCAATTCCGAAATGTCGGTAACGTCGGAGGGCTTGCTCGCTTCGCTTTCGCTCCCCCGATAGTCGGACAAATCCAAACTATCGGCATACGCATACTCGATCCGTTCAAAACGTTCTTTTGGAAGATGATCGGGAATCGTCGCATCTACGCCACATTTGGTCGTAATAGGCGTGATGCCGGGTGTTATATCGAGGCTTGGGTCCAACGGCTTCGCGCGCAAATCCGGTACGGTTACAATGTCCCGATCAGCCTGGACCCGTGTCGCCAATGCCCATTCCACGTCTGTCCCATTGAAGACATCAATATCTTCGTCAACCACGACGACATGTTTGATATCAGAGGCGATTAATGTCGCCAAAATTGCGTGCTTGGCGTCTCCTGGCCGTTTGCGGATAGAGACAATGGCATGAAAATAGCAAGAACCGCCCGGGGTGATATTGACGTCCACAAGGTCGAGGTTAGCCATTTTGAATGCCCGCCGTACGGCCGCTTCGCGATTAGGCGCTCCGGGAAGAATAACCTCCCACGGCATGTGAAGTGCGTAATACAATGGGTCTTTGCGCATCGAAATCGCTTTTACACGTACGTGAGGATTCCAATGGAGCCCGCCCATCAGGCGGGTAAATTCACCAAACCGGCCCTCAGGTTTCGTCCAGCCCGTTGGCATAATTTCTGCTTCAAGCACGATTTCCGCATCAGCGATACAGGGGACATCGACGGTCTGGCCGGGCGTTAACTGTACCGGCGCTCCGGCTATACCACCCGCGATGGCGAGCTCACTTTGGCCCAAAGGGGCGCGATAGGTAGCACCGACATTAATCGCCAAGTGCGTCCCGAGATTAATCGAAATCGGCAATGCTTCCTCGCGCTGAAAAGCTTGGAGCGCAAGTCTCTGCATATCATTTGGCGTGACGATGTCGATACCGGTCAGGTTCTTTTCGCGAACAAGGAACCGATAGATTCCAGCATTGAGGGCCCCATCTGCGGTTTTGGCAATCGTAACGCCGGCAGTAATCATAGGTCCGCCATCATGAATTGAGAAAAGCGGCACCGGCAGCTCAAATAAGTCGACGTCACCGCCCGTGAGTACGACCTCACGGACCGGGCCACCATTTATCATTTCAGGTTCGATGGGTTTCGAAAGCCCAGCATCAATATGCTTGTATACTTCAGCATAGTCACAATCGAATGCGGCACCGATACGTTCGCGCGCATTGGCAACACCTGAGATAACCGGCATCGCATAGTCAATCACATTGTGAAATACCAGCGCCTTTTCGGACTTATCGACCAAGGCGGCGATGTGGCGAATATCGACCGGCTTCCCGATATCTTCGAGATGGCCTTCCCGGCGTAATTTCTCGACCATGTCACGAAAACTAACTGTCATACCGCGCTCCTACGCTATTGCTAAATACAGCATATCCGCCCTTTCGATTGCGGCGCAAATTGCGCAGGATAGGATGATCAGTTAACGAACCAGAAATGGCCGAAACAATTACAGATAAAATAGACGCTCTCGACCATATCGCTGTGATGGTTCAAGACCTGCATGCCTCCGCAGTCGACTATGAACGTATTGGTTTCTGCCTGACGCCGTTATCGCAACATTCTGGCGCGCTCACGCCGGGTGGCGATGTTGTTCAATGGGGCTGCGCCAACCGGTGCATTATGCTCGAACAGGGCTATCTGGAGCTCATGGGCGTTGTTGACCCAACTCTATACAACAACAAGATACCTGAGTTTTTAGCGCGGTATGAAGGTATTCACATTTTGGCCTTTGGTTGTCTTGATGGTGCCGCGACCGCGACTCGGCTCGCCCAAGAAGGATTTGGTGCAAACGGTGTGCATGGATTGGCCAGGTCATTGGATACGCCGGATGGCGAACGGAAAGCGGAATTCAATCTTGTGCGACTGCCGCCGGAAGAAATGCCGGAGGGGCGGGTGCTTGCGATTGAACATTTGACCCGAGAATACCTATGGCAGGATCGCTATATGAGCCATCCCAACGGGGCGGTGGCACTTGAAGAACTTCAAGTCTGTGTCGCTGAACCGGAATCGGTCGCCCAACGATACGCCCGCTATTTTGGAACACATGCAAATCGGGATGGCAACAAATGGCTGTTCGAATTGTGCGACGGTAAATTTGTCCTCACGGACAGAGATGCGCTTCTTTCGGAATATGATATTGAAGCGCCTGTTTTGCCCTTTGCATCACTGGTCAAGATCAGAACACGGGAAATAGAGGACACTCGAATGTTCCTGAAACAAAACGGCATCCCATTTAACGAAATGAAACAGGAAATACAGATTCCGGCTTCCGAGACGGCCGGCGCAACAATAATCTTTATCGAGTAGTTATGTCATTTGATCTTATCGTTATCGGCGCCGGGTTTGCGGGGCTGACTACTGCAAACCGCGCCGCTGAACTTGGTTTGAAACCCCTCGTTTTGGAGGCGAGTAGCGACGAGCTGTATGAATGCAATTCGCGCTTTTCAACCGGCTCCTGCCATGTCGCTTTTCATACTCCCTGGGCCGACCCAGAAGAACTAACCAATGCGATCATCAAAAACACCGATGGCGCTGCGCGCAAAGATCTTGCTGTTTCAATCGGTGAAAATGCCGCTAGGACAATCGAGTGGTTAAAAAATCAGGGCGCCACCTTCGAGGATCATCCTCGTCGCAACGACCACATGCCAATGTTGTCTCCACTTCGGGAGATGAAAGCGGGTCTCGACTGGCAAGGTGGTGGGGCGAACGCCCTGCTCCAAAAATTGGGCAAGCTTTTGATAGATCGTGGCGGCGAACTGCGGCGCGGCGTGCGGGCCAACAAACTCCAATTGTCTAACGGCAAACTCATCGGTTTGGAGGTATCGACTGGTCAAAAAACCGAGATTTTAACCGCCAGCAATGTCGTCATCGCCGATGGTGGTTTTCAGGCAAATGGTGATTTGGTCGATCGACACATCGGTTGCAAAATTTCTCAGCTTCAACAACGCAACGCTGGAACCGGCAAAGGTGACGGGTTGCGGATGGCGATGGATGTAGATGCGGCAACCGTCGGTCTCGACAGTTTTTACGGCCACATACTAAGCCGAGATGCAATGAACAACGAAAAGCTTTGGCCATATCCGCAAGTCGATGTGATTTGTTCAACGAGTATCCTGGTTGACGAGAACGGTAAACGTTTCGCGGATGAAGGGCATGGCGGCATTTATTTGGCGAATGCCATCGGACGGCTTGATGACCCGCTATCGGCGACAACGGTTTTTGACGCCCGTGTTTGGGAAGACGCTAAAACCACCGACAACGTTCCACCAAATCCATCTTTGCCTGATGCGGGTGGAACGGTAATCGAAGCTGCATCGCTTGAAGAACTCGCGACTACAGCGGAGATCGAAGTCGCTGGATTGATAGAAACTGTGACTTCATACAATGCCCATTTGGAAAATGCAGAACCCAATTCGCTCCCCATCCCGCGCACGCAAAGCATTTATCCTGCGCAGAGCATCCAAGAACCACCATTTTACGCGATCCCAGTATGCGCCGGGATCACCGTTACCTCAGGTGGATTATCGGTCAACGGCAAGGGGCAGGTAATGGACGAGAATGATCGCCCCATTCCCGGTCTCTTTGCAGCAGGTTCTTCGGTTGGCGGTATAGAAGGCGGGCCCCGTGCTGCGTATGTCGGGGGTCTGACCAAATCATTTTGCATTGGTCTGCTGGCTGCGGAAGCTATCGCCGCGAGCGGTCGTCAGTAGCGAATTTAAAGAATATAATAAACACCCGTCTGGATTCAGTACCGGTTCACCCTTAAATGAGTTTTTTAGATACCTTTATACAACGCCTGCCGCGAATGGCGCTCGCCCTTGCTGTGAGTATTCCTGCCGGTGCTCTGTTGAGATGGCTGGATACGCCGATCCCGTGGTTGATCGGTCCCATGGTGGCCGTTGCGACGCTTAATTTACTCGGTATTCGCGCGTTTGCGCTGCCCTATGGCCGGCAGGTCGGTCAGGTCATTCTGGGCTCAGCAATTGGCGTATATTTCACACCTACCGTCATTGCGGCCATCGCCTCCAACTCTTTGGCAATTCTAATAACAACACTCTCGGCATTCGTTATTGGCGGAATCGGCGCCGTCGTGATGTCGCGTGTTTCCGGCGTCGATGGCAAATCAGCCTTCTTTTCGTCTATCCCGGGCGGCTCAATGGCTATGGCCAACCTTGCAGAAAAATATGGCGCTACGATGCCGCCGGTTGCTGTCGCTCATAGTTTAAGGGTTTCTATCCTCGTGATCGTCATTCCCTTCGGAATCACCTATGGCGGCATTCCGATCGAACCCTCCGCCTATCGACCGGAATTCGCGCTCAATTACACCATTCTCATTCCGTGGTTAGCGGTCGGGTTGATACTCGGCGAACTATCCGAACGCTTGCGATTTCACAACGGTTGTCTGCTAACGCCGCTTTTTCTCGGTATGATTCTCGCTCTGAACGGCTTTACCCTGTCCGAGGTTCCGGGCTGGCTCATCGATTTCGCGCAGCTTTTATTTGGATTGATATTGGGAGAGCGTTACGAGCGCGCATTTTTTGCGCGTCATAAACTTTTTATACCTTTCGCTCTGGTAAATGCTGTCTTCATCATTCTCGCGTCAGTCGCCGTCGCAATCAGCGTGGCGTGGGCTTTCGACCTGCCAATTGCGACGATGATTATTGCAACGGCACCCGGTGGTATGGCGGAAATGGCCGTTGTTGCTCAAGCACTGCAGATGGCAGTGCCCATGGTTATGGCGTTTCACCTGTTCCGGATCATCGTCGTGAATATGGGAACCCAATATATTTACCTTGCCGCAACGTGGGTTCAGCGCCGACGCGCTAAGGAAACCTAGCCGAAATACGTCATCGCCGCCGTGTAGAGGAGTCTTAGAGCCAATAACGTTAAGATGGTCTGCAGGCCAATCCGGAACGCGCGTTCAGGCAACCTGTCGAGGACCTGTTTGCCGACAAGAGTTCCGCATACACCAAACCCGATCAAACCAACGAGCAAGGGGATATACGGCCCAAAGGCAAAACCCAGTATGCCAAAAATAATGATCTTAAAACTATGCTGGAAGGTCATGAGTACCGCGTGCGTGGAAACGACCTGTTGACGCTCCTTACAGGCAGCATTGACCAAGGGTGCGACCAAAGGCCCGGTGCCACCTACAAACATCGTCACAAAACCGCCAAACACGCCGCAGCCAAAAAACTTCGCCGGCCCTGGGTTCGAGCTCTTAAATTTTGGTGCCCATGTCGCATAGAGAACGAATATCCCAAGGATCGCCTGTAAAACCCAAATCTCAAGCGCCACGAGGGTTTTGCCACCGATAAAAGATCCAACAAGTGTCCCAACGGCAAACGCCGGAATCACGGAATAAAAAATATCGCGCCGCAACAAAAAAGCGCGAAAGCCGTTGGACCCAATTTGAACCACGGCGTGAATCGGTATCAACACCGTCGGCGGCAAGAACAGGGTCATTGTTGCAAGCACGAGAACACCGCCACCAAGCCCTAGGGAAGCCGCTATAAAACTGCCAAAGAACGAAACACCACAAAGGGTCGCGAAACCGGCTACTGTCAGGGTCGTCCCTTCAATCAAAAACGCTATAAACGCTTCCACAATCATCTCCTAAACGCGGCACGCTGTTTAGCATGATGATTGCGTCGTTGCACCTTGGACAAAATCAAGCGAACGGGTTGCGGGCCGCGCTAAGCTGAGCTAACTCCCTTTCATCACAGCGCGAAAGGAAATCACCGTGCAACCTCTCGATCCCGACCAACTCAAATTCGTCGAAATTCTGGCCAAGCTCATGATGGAAAATGAGGTCTTCAAGGAGGAATATTCCGAAGAAGACTTCAAGGAAGTGATCGACTGGCTCACAAAACTTCGCACGCAAATTGATATTACGATTGAAACCCTGCAAGAACAGGTTCAGATCGAATCCAGCATGGGGCCGAAGAACGGTTAGGGGAAAGCAATCCCGCCGTTGGCAGCAAACGTCTGACCCGTAGTGAACTCTGCGTCGTCGGAGCACAGGAACAACATAAAGCCGGCGTATTCATCCATCGTTGCCGGCCGCTGTATGGCCTGCTGTTTTGCCAATGTCTCAAACATCGCCCCTGAAACTGACGGGCGCTCTACTTCGGTTTCGACAGCACCCGGCATAAACAGATGCACGGTGATATTCCATTCGCCAAGCTCGCGCGCCATAGACCGCGTCATGCCGATCATCGCCGATTTTGACGTTATATAATGCAGGTAATTAGGCCGCCCGGTGGGCACGGTCGTCGAAGCGACATTGATAATCCGTCCCCACTTACCTTCCTGCATTGCCGGCACGACCGCCCTAGAACAAAAGAACGCGCCATCGATATTAACCCTCATTGCTGATTGCCATTCTTCAACTGGCAGTTCCCAGAAAGGTGCGATGGTTATCTGTGAAAAGACAGCAGCATTGTTGATCAAGCAATCGATCCGGCCGTAGGCGGACAGCGCGGCCTCTGCCATGGCTTTCGCATCTGCCTCGCTTGAGACATCGGTTTGCACAGATAGTGCCCTGCCGCCCTTTTGCTCGATCTCTTTAACAACGCGCTCTCCACTTTCAGCACTCAGTTCGGCGATTACCGGAATCGCCCCTTGCGCGGCAAATTCATGCGCGTAGGTACGGCCCAGCGCCTGGCCGCCGCCCGTAATGATCACTACGCGGTCCTTTAGGCTCGGATAGTTGGCTGTCGGCACGTCTCTCTCCCTGGCTAAACATCTTTTATCGATTTGTACCAAATGCGGGAATGCGGCGCACCTCCATCACTTAATTGGTGATCGCCGTGTCAATCCAATCAGCAATCAAATCCGCAATCTCATTGCTGTTTTCCTCAAGCATCATCATGTGTCCGTTGCCGGCTATGCCGCGATCAGGCAAATAACAAAACGCAGCATCAGCGCCGATTTCGGACAACCAATCCACAATGGCGCCATCGATTTCTCGCGTGTGGTCGAGATCATGATCAGCGGTAACGACCAAGATCGGTTTGTTGGTGAAAGGCGCTGTGTTGGTGATTTTAAGCTGGCTGCCACTGATATTACCGCGTTCATAGGCAAGTCGTGGCGGCGTTCCCGTCAGGGTCGTCTTGTAGGCCTCAACAAACAGCCTCGGAAATTTGTCGCCATTCCCAATAATCTTGTTCTCGACCAGATAGTCGTTAAAGGGCGTTGGTTCGTTAAGATCAACGCGCCTGTCAAACGCACCGCGTCTTATAACGACAAAGCCTTCTCCCTCATCGAGTATCTCCGGTTCATTTTGAATATTGCCGGGCGGCGATGGCGCCACACCAATAACGGCACGGATGCGCCGCCCAAAATTTTGGACAAGGCGCCAACCATAGGCCCCGGACATTGAATGTGTCAGTAACACGCAGGGTTCAGGCAGGGTTTCGATAAAGGCACCCAATGTATCGCAAACTAGTTCGCCAGTAAGGTCAGCGTATTCAACGCGCCCACTGCGTCCCATCCCCGGCCAGTCCACAACATGTACTGGGAACCCCAATGCCGCAAAGCGCTGCGCCCATCCATCGTCACCATTGGGCTTTCGAAGATAGCAACTACCGGTGTGGCCGCCGCCATGCACCAACACAAGTGGCGGTTTCTCTGTCGGCTCTATTGGAATAATTCGGTCCACCCAAAGGGCCGGGGTAGTTTTGGCAAAACCGGCCGTAACCGAAACCTCTGTCATCCCCGACGTCATTTCTTGACTTCAGCAGAAACCAAAGCATTCCGAACTGGGTCGGGGAGCGCTTTGGATTTACCAGTCTCAGAATCGAAAAATACAGAAATCACATCTGCGGTTGCGATACAGAGATCGTTATTGAAGACGCCTTGCCCCAATACAAAGGAAGAGTTTCCAATCCGAAGGACGACGGTACCAATATCAACAGTTGCCGGATAAGAAAGTGCGGCGTGATACGTCGCCGTGAATTTTTTGATCGCAAATCCTCTTAAGAGATTTTCGTCCAACCCAACCATCCGCTCATCACGGAGGTGAATTCTTCCATCCTCAAAGTACTGATTGATGGCACCGTTATTGACATGGCCGTTGGGATCGAGATCTCGATACCGCACGATATCCTGAGTCCAGGTCGCGTAAACTGAACGGTCGGTTAAATCCACCTCAGACATCTATTCAAATCCCGCCTCGCAAAGCTGATCAAGTTGAAAAAGCACTTCATCCGGCAAAGGCCCCATTGCCGCACCCTTGAATGCTTCATCAAGATAAGCTGTCTCCGATAAACCGATAATGGCGGTGGAAACATCTTTATTGCTTAGCACAAACCTTACCGCTGATTGCGCCCTTGTTCCATGAGCATCACCGAGCGCGGCAAACACCGCGTCAGCATTTCTCTCTTCCGTTTCGGCGTTGGTATTCTCTGTCAAAATGCTCTCCCGGCCCGTACGGGTCGAGGTGGCGAGATAGCTAGCCGCAAAAATCCGGATCGCCATTACGCCCATATCCTGATCCCGACAGGCGTTGATGACACCACTGCCGTCGTAACCTGTCCATCCACGTTTAGGCGCACCCCAGTCCGACGACGGATTGATCATATTGTAATAGATCTGAGCGGCATCAAACCGGCCACTATTGATTACTTCAATAGTAGCCCCATTGTCTCCCAGGGCGGTCAGCCCCAGAAACTTGATCATGCCCTGATCCCGTAATTTTTCCATACCGTCTGCCATGCCACCTGCGCGAAGTACATGGTCAGGGGAAATTGTACGGCCGGATGCCTCCGGCGCGATCAGACTATGAATTTGGAGGAGATGGACGGAATCGCGTGCCAGGCGTTCAAGACTAGCAGCAAAACTCCGCTCAACCTGGCTCACGAGGCTTTCGGAGGACTCGATATCAATCCGGACTTTCGTGGAAACAAACGGAGTCTCCGCCACCTCCGCCAACAACCAGCCGAGCGCCTCTTCGGATTTGCCATCGCCATATTGCGGTGCCGTATCAAACCAATTTACTCCAAGATCAAGCGCCCGCCGCACGGCTGCTCGGCGTGTTTCGTCATCGGCGTCGATTAAAATTCCGCCGGAGCGTCCACCGCCGAAAGCGAGTTCGGAAATTTGAAGTTCAGTTCGACCAAAGCGCCGCAGTTCCATTCTGAGCGTTGCTCCTGTAAATCTTGTAAATCGATGGTCGCATTAATGCGGTCAGTTTAACCGTTACGGAGATAAAGATGGCAGACACCGCCCCAACACTCAAATTAACCAGCGACGGCGCTATGAAGGTCCTGCAAGCGGCGATGGGCAAGGCACAGGATATGGGCGTACCACAATGCATTTCGGTTGTAGACGCTGGCGGGAATCTGGTGGCCTTCTGCCGCATGGATGGCGCGTTTGCCATGTCCAATATCTCGTCACGCCGTAAAGCGGAGACGGCGGCCACCTACGGCATCCCAACAGGGGATATTCCGGAAGGGGTCGATATGAAGCTCGCCATTGTCACTGACGGTCAGCGTGTCAATCTGCCCGGCGGCCTGCCTTTGATCGTCGATGGTCATGTTGTTGGCGGCATTGGTGTCGGCTCTGGGACCGGTGCACAAGATTTGGAAGTTGCGAAAGTCGGAGTCGCTGCGCTGGAAGGTGCTCAACTGTTCGACTAGACCTCAATTTCATACAGCTAGCTCGATCTCGTTGATAAACAGGAGAACGGAAGCCACCACCTTCTCGGGAGATATACCGAGTGGCGTCCCATGATGTTCCGCAACGTGATAACCGTAGAACCCGGCGCGATCGTATAATTCGATGATACGCAGACGAGCCTCGTAGTACGCTTCAAGCGGTATGTTGCCGCGATCAAGATGATCGAAGACACCGAATTCCATGATACCTCCTCAATCGGTATCAGACATTATTGCGGTTGGAGCGGTCGCCGTATAGCGGGCGCTACCGAAAACTACGCGGCAAGATTCAATCACGACCCCGTGACGCTGCATATTCAAGATTCGTTAACCTTAGACACGGAAAATTCCGCTTTAATTTTGCGGATTAAAGTTCCAAGGCGTTGACCCATATGCGTGGCATGCGAACGATAACTTCAGCAGCAAAAATCGCTTTTGGATATCGGCTCTGCCGTCGAATCGGCCTATACGTGTTTTTGGCAATCATTGTCGTCGAAGCGGCAATTCTCATACCTTCGTACAGAAACTACGAACGGGATCTCCTCAAGAGCCTGGAGAGCTCGGCGCAAGCCGCGCTCTCGGCAACATTCTTAAAATCGTCTCACGCCAGCGTCTCGGATCTGAAGTTGCTGGGTCGCATACTTGTCAGCCAGAAGGTAATTGCCGGCGTTATTCTTTATGCTCCTCATCTTAAGGAGATCGCGTCCTTTGGTATGAGACCGGCTTTAACGAAGGAAGCAATTGCACAAAATTCTAAAGTTCATCACCGTAGCCAAAACAAAAAATGGTACGACATTTCTTTGACCTCCGACGCGCTGAGAGCGCCGTACTCGATGATCGCCAGACTCGATGCGAGCATGGTTTCCGAAGAATTGGTGGCATTTGTGTGGCGGATTTTAGGGCTCGTTTTGCTGATTTCGGCGGTCGTCTGTTTAGCAACGATGATTATCGTCGGGAACCTGATTCTCGCCCCCGTCATCAAACTTCGTGAAAATTTGATCGCCGCTTATGCGGATCCCGATCATGTCGATCGATATGTTCTGGAGAACAGATTTCAGGATGAATTGCACGATGTCGTTGAGGCAACTAACAGCCTTTTACATCATGTTGGAACCTCCTATCGGGATACACTAAAGGCAATGTCCGCGATGGCCAATCAAGCGACCGACGCCATCCTTGCCTATGACGAGGACGGAAACATTTTGTATGCCAACAAAGCCTGCGTGAAACTCACCGGCTTCGTTTCTACAAAAGAAATGCGTCAGGAACATCTCCCAAGGTTTGAGTTCGACAACCACGAGGTCTCCGTTTCGTTGCCGGAAAGCATGATCGCTGACGCCTATTCGCGCGAAGCTCAGATGATTGGGAAGAATGGCAATCGCACCGCTGTTGTGGTTAACGCTGCACGCCTTACAAAAACCTCCAAATCGCCTATTCGCTACTACGCAAGCATTACGGACATTTCAGAACTACGCGCAACACAAAAGAAACTTGAGATTCAGAACGCTGAATTAATCGGTGCCAACAAAGCGAAGTCAGAGTTTCTCGCGAATATGAGTCACGAACTTAAAACACCGCTGAATGCGATTATCGGTTTCTCAAGTGCCTTCGTGTCGCAAATGTTCGGACCATTGGGAAGTTCCAGATATATCGAATATGCAGGTGATATTCATAATAGCGGCAATCACCTCCTTAGCATAATCAATGACATCCTCGACCTTGCCAAAATCGAAGCGGGGCGTAAGGAAATCCAAGAGGAACGGAGCTCCGTGGAAGGGATCATAGGTGATTTATTGACCTTGATGCGGGAACGCGCCGATCAAAAAAATATAGACCTGAGCTGCAGCACTCAAATCAATGGAATCATGTTATCGGCTGACAATCGTATGCTGAAACAAATGGTCACTAACCTTTTGTCAAATGCCATCAAGTTCACTGAGGATGGGGGTTCAGTAAGAATTGAAGCCCTCGCCTGCAAAAACACCCACACCATCAGCATCGCCGTTTCGGACACAGGCGTCGGTATGGATGAAGAAGGATTACAACTCGCGCTCCAGACTTTTCAGCAAGTCGATGGCTCTTTAATGCGCGTTCACGAGGGGACAGGCCTCGGTTTGCCCCTCGTAAAATCGTTTATCGATTTGCACGGTGGTACACTCTCCCTTGAGAGCGAAGCGGGCGTTGGCACAACCGCAACCCTAACCTTCCCACCTGAACGAACAATTGTCCTCGACGGCGAAAGGGCCACCGCTTAAACGCCACTTGCCAAACCAATGCGTCACGGCCAAGTTTGATACCTGGAAAACAGGGAACTTAGCATGCTGCAAAGTCGAAAAGCACAAGCCGCTGGCCACGAAGTGCATTATTGGGAAGGTGGCGAAGGCTTTCCTGTTCTTATACTGCACGGCGTGGGTCCGGGCACATCAATAATGGGCAATTTCGGCCCGGTACTGGAACCGCTCGCCGAGCATTGTCATATATTTGCCGCCGACCTCATCGGATTTGGCGACTCTGGACGAAAAAAGGCACCACCATATTTTGATGTCGAGTTGTGGGTGGATCAGGCGGTTGCCCTAATTGATGAAATCCTTCCGACCGGACCATGCGGCATCGCTGGACATTCTATGGGGGGCGCGTTGTCGCTCAAAACGGCGAGCCGTTGTGATCGCATACAGCGTATTTTGACATCAAGTACCGTCGGGTCCCAATACCCATTGAATGCGGCTCTCGATGGGTTCTGGACTTTGCCGGATAGCAAAGACTCTTTGCGAAGCGGTATGGAAAAAATGGTTGGCAATCCGGCAGCGCTTACTGAAGATATGATCGATCAACGGTGGGAGCTACTGCAGTCAGAAGGCTATGCTGATTATTTTGGAACGATGTTTGATCCGCCCCGCCAGAAGTACCTCGATCAGGGTGTGTTATCGGAAGAGGAGCTTTCTGCTATCAATGCCCAAATTGTGATGTTGCACGGTCGCGATGATCAACCCTGCCCAGCGGGTGAAACTACGATGGCACTGGCACCGTCACTCCCAAACGCGGATGTCTATTTGCTGGGCAGTTGTGGCCACAACCTGCCGAGAGAAAGATCGGCAGATTATCTCGCAGCCGCTATCGCATTATTTGGAAAGAAGCCGCAAACATGATTCATTTATACGCCGCCCCTACCACCAACGGAATCAGAGCAAAGGTAACATTGGATGAGTGCGGTCTCGAATACGAACTGCATCGCGTCGATATGCAGGCCGGAGAACACAAGACACCCGAGTATCTCGCCATGAACCCAATGGGAATGACACCCGTCATTGTCGATGAAGGTGGCCCCGACGGAGAGAAGATTACCGTGCCGCAATCCGTTGGAATCATGTTTTATCTGGCAGAAAAAGTTGGAAGGTTTATCCCGACGGACCCGGCGAAGCGCGCCGCATTTTGGGATCCAATGATGAACGCCACAACAGATGTTGGGCCGACCTATGGCGCCATTTCCTTTATCGGGCGCATGGCCGAGCCACACGAGCCAACGCGTGAGAACTTTATTGCCAGGCTTCAGGAAAACTATCGGGTGTGGGACGGGTTTCTTTCCAACCGAGAATTTTGTGCTGGCGACGAAATTACGATATGTGATTTCGCTCTGTTTGGTATCCATGCCCGCACGAAGGTTCTCATACCGGAAGCTCTCGAGGGATCGTCAAACCTTGAACGTTGGGCAGTCATGATGAACGAGCGTCCTGGAGTTCAGAAAGGTCAAAATTTCGATGTCTGAGTGGACAGAAACACATCGCGCAGTCGTTCATCCCTGGAATTGTGATGTTCTGGGGCACATGAACGTCCGCTGGTACGCCCATTTGTTTGACGACGCCGAGTTTCATTTGTGGTCGATTGTCGGTCTAAGCCACGCAACGCTGAAGAAAAGCGGCATCGTTACCGTGATTGCCAATACAAATACGGACTTTCTTCACGAAGCCGCCGCCGGAGAATTGGTGACCATTGAAAGTGCCTTCACAAAGCTTGGCGGCAAAAGCTTGACGATTAGCCAACGCATGACCAACTCGGAGAACGGAACCCTTATCGCCAAGCAGGAAGTCGTTGGTGTGTTTTTCGATCTGGAAACCCGGAAACCCGCCCCGATGCCTGATGAAATTCGCGAAAAACTGGAAGGTGTCTTAGTTTCTGATTCTTGATTCCAAATTCGACGCTAAACAGCTTAGCGGAGCAGAATATTTGCTTTGAGCCCCGACCTCTTCAAATTCAACCCATATAAATGCGGAACCTACAATGGACGATCAAATCAAAAAACTTACACAGCACGATATGAGCGACGACTGCCCGGTCTGCCGAACACAGGATATTGTCGCAATGGCGTTGATGCCGGCCACCGCGGCGTGGGAAATGGCCAATGAACTTCCGCGATTTTCACTCGCGTTGCAGGGCGCCGCAGGCCTCTTGGGTGCCATGCTCGAAGAGGGCATCGACCGTGCCGATATCGACGCTGCTATGAGCGAATTACTCGACGAGATTGAGGCAGCGATTGCAGAAGACCGCGTTATGGGTGGCCCGCCGCAGGGCAGCGCCTAAGGGCTGGCGACCGTCTTCGCCCGCAAAATTTCCTGCGCTTTTATATAGGTGAAAACCGGGTACATCGCTGAGAATAGCGCGAGGGCTATACCAATATATCCTTCACGATAACCTTTCTTGCCAACGTAGCTCTGGAGAAACCGGCTAAAGAACCTTCTGAAAGTAGATAGTCTGCCCGGTATCACATTCGATGCCACGGCATCCGCAGCTGCTGCGGAGCTATAACTGTTCAATCGGGAAAACATCGCTGTCAGATCTTCATCAACATAATGATCGATGGCGGCCGTCATCTCGGCTCGTTGTCCGATGAGCGTTATTTTTGGATGTACTGTGCCGCCATGCCACTGCTTTTTGTCGCACCGAAACAAAGCTGCTTTACCGCCGACGCCATTATAGGCACCCCAGCCGTGCTGAACGTATTTACCACCAACATAATTCCGGAACGAAATGACAAAATAGTCCGCCGATGTTGATGGCAGAGTTTCGGAGATTTCTTCCGCAAGTTCAGGCGTAATGCGCTCGTCGCAATCGAGCTCCAATATCCAGTCACCGGTACAGGCCGCAATGCCAGCACTCCGGCGTTCCCCTTCATCGGGCCAGGCGCCTGTTTCGATTTTCGCCCCCTGTTCTGTAGCGATGGCACCTGTTTGATCGGTTGAGCGATCAAGCAAGACAACGATCTCATCAGCAAACCGGCCGCTTTCAATACAGGCAGCGATTTGCTCTTCCTCATTGTGGGCAACAATCAGCAAAGACAGTTTTTCACCTGACAAAGATCGCTCCTGTAAATCTCAAATCCAGTACCCTGATCGCATTGTGTCAGAATCAGCCCCCACATGTGACACAGAATTTATTTCGGCAAACTGCAATTTATAAAGGGGCTAGTGCCGGTGAATCAGGTTCGGTATGTTGAACAGACATAATTCAGTTCCCGGGAAATTAAAACGTGAAGGCCAAAAGAAACATCGCCCAACGCCTTCTGGACAGGTTTTTTTACAAGTTCTATGCGCGCAATCTACTCTATGAATTGCAACTGCGCGCCCGTTCAGAAGCCGCTGATTTCGTGCAGGCGGAAATGCCTGAGGCACAGATATTTTCAGCCCACAGGGACATAATACTTTTCGCCATAAAAAATTCTGCACCCGATGGGCTGTTTCTTGAATTTGGTGTCGCAACCGGAAATACAATGGGTGAAATCGCGTCCGGGGTGCCCAATGGAAAAACCGTTTATGGCTTTGATAGTTTTGAGGGATTACCGGACGACTGGTCGGGGCACGTCGAAACAACCGGGGCATTCAAGCAAAAGGGACTGCCTAAAGTTCCACAAAACGCGACGCTCATTCCGGGTCTGTTTGACGATACATTGCCGCCTTTTATGGAGCAGAATGCCGGGCCAGTTAGCTTCGTACATATCGACTGCGATCTATACAGTTCAACCGTCACCATTCTCGAAAATATCGGCTCCCGATTTCAGCCGGGTACAATGATCCTGTTCGACGAATATTTTAACTATCCGAGCTGGAAGCTCCACGAACATAAGGCTTGGATGGAATTCTGCGAGAAGTCAGGAACCCAATTCACCTATATAGGTTTCACCGCTCTCGATGGTCGTGTTCTCGTCCGCATAGATTGATCTGAATTTAAAAGAGTGGTGCCCCCGGGGAGAATCGAACTCCCACTCCCTTACGGGAACTGGATTTTGAATCCAGCGCGTCTACCAGTTCCGCCACAGGGGCCCCTGTTTGGCACCCGAATTCGGCACCTTCAGTTAGACGAGGGGGGATCATAGCGGGCGCAATTCATGGGTCAACATGCACTTGCCCCTTTGTTATTCCGCTGTTAACAACCATTCCAAACAGAATGCTTTCGTCCCGCAGGGAGACCCAAATTGTTGCAGCGCACCTATGATTGGGTGATGTCATTTTCGGCCCGCCCAAACGCCGTTTGGGCTCTCGTATTCTTTTCTTTTATCGAAAGTTCGATCTTCCCAATTCCGCCGGATGTTCTGCTTATTCCGATGGTGCTGGCAGCGCGCAGCCGCTGGCTTGGACTCGCTATGGCGTGCACTGCCGCATCCGTACTAGGAGGCCTTGCCGGATACGCCATTGGTTACTTCCTCTATGACGGAATCGGGCGCCCCCTTTTGGAATTTTATGGGTATGGTGCCAAATTCACCGAATTCCAACAGCGCTATAACGAATTGGGTGCCTGGATCGTATTTATCGCCGGTGTATCGCCCTTCCCATACAAGGTGATCACGATCGCCAGCGGTGTCACGCAGCTCGACTTAACAACATTTACCACAGCATCGGTGCTTGCCCGCGGCATAAGGTTTTTTGTCGTCGCAGCGCTTTTATTCTGGCTCGGACCACCGATCAAAGAGTTTATTGAAAAACGCTTGGGACTGGTTTTTACCATATTTATTATTCTGCTTGTCGGCGGATTCATCGTCCTCAAGTACCTGTTGTGACGTGTAGTTTTTCTTGACCTGCAACCTCCGGCGCAACATATCTCGGCTATGAACGCGCTTTCTACATCCCCGCTCTTCAGTCACAAATATGCGCTTAGTATCGCTGCTTTATCCGCGGCCGGCCTCTTAATCACAGTGTTTTTGATGCAATATTGGGGTGGAATGGCTCCCTGTAGTCTGTGCGTGACGCAACGCTGGCCACACGGGGTGGCACTCGTTCTCGGAATAGTAGCGATCCTGCCAATCACAGCACCGCCATTGCGGCGTATCCTGTTGGCGGCAATCGCCATCGCCTTCGCGATTACTGCGGGTATCGGCGGCTACCACGCAGGCGTGGAATACGGTTGGTTTGCGGGACCCACCGCCTGCTCAGGAACGATTTCCAGTGACACGGTGGAAGATCTAAAACGCCAGCTTATGGCACAACCCGTTATTCGTTGCGACGAAGTGGCATGGTCATTGTTTGGTATTTCACTGGCTGGATATAACTTTTTAATATCCATTGCCCTCGCAATATTTTGCGCTATATCGTCACTGGCTGGTGCAGAAAGAGGCAGGAGATAGAATTGGCCAAGCGGTCTAAATCTTCCAAACCCGAAATTACTGGCGAAGGGCGCATGCCCGGCGATCCAACCCGGAAGCAGCTGGTTGACTCTATGATCCGTGTCGATCATGCCGGAGAACACGGCGCCGTACGAATTTACGAAGGCCAACTGGCTGTTCTTGCAGGAACAGATGCTGAGGACTCCATTCGGGAAATGGCTGCGGAGGAACAACATCACCTCGAGACTTTCGACGCCATAATTGCCGAACGAAAGGTACGGCCTACGGCTCTTGCACCAGTTTGGCATGTTGCCGGCTTCGCACTGGGTGCCGGAACAGCGCTCCTGGGCACAAAGGCGGCTATGGCCTGTACCCAAGCGGTCGAAGAGGTGATCGACGAGCATTACGCCGATCAGGCCGCGCGCCTCGGCGACGATGAAAAAGACCTCCGTGACACGATTGAACAGTTTCGCGCTGAAGAACTTGCCCATCGCGATAAAGCTGTTGAAGAAGGTGCTGAAGAAGCGCCTGGTTATGAGCTGCTAACGGGAGCTGTCAAAGCCGGATCGCGGCTAGCTATTTGGCTTTCTACCAGAATTTAGGGCCGCTTTCGTCAAGCGCTTAATCATAATGTCGCTTTAACTCAGAAGTTCGCCATGGTGCGACGAACCTTACTCAGGAACTTGTCTGTCTTTGCATCATCCGGTTTATGAAGTTTGTAAAGACCGAGAAATAGAACGCGCGCTTTTGGGGCCAGGAACCACTTCAACCATCGTTTGATCATGCGTCTGGGTGGATCGCCGAACCACCAAAGAATTGGACGTTCCCGCCCATAAGTTACGATTGCAGCCGCTTTGACAATGTGACGCAAGTTCGGATGTAGGGTGCCATTGTCGTCAATACGGAACGAAACATCCGGTCCAAAAACCCTGTCAAAAAACCCTTTGAGTATGGCAGGAGGCCCCATGGACCAAGTGGGAAACACGAACACCAACCCATCGCTATCCATCAGTCTCTGTGCATAATCTTCCGCAAGATTTTCTCGTTCAAATTTGGGCTCGAAATAAGTTCTCCGTTCGTTATGCGAGAGAACCGGATCGAATTCATCTTCATACAGATCGATCACGTCAACATCGTGGCCTGCCGTTGCGAGACCTGCTTCCGCCACCTCTTTAATTTTCGCGTTGAGACTATCCCGCAATGGATGTGCGTAAACCAACAACACCCGCATGGTCAGGGGTCACACGGTTGGTGGTGGCGAATGCACAGTGATTTCGGGCAGCTCACTGTCATAGCGCTCAATCTCGACCAATGCGGTTTGCGATGCGGGTGCCTGTGCCAGTTGTGAGGTACCTTTGTCAGTCGTCAGCATGTTGGGATTACCATGGCGATCCAACGTATCTGCGACGCCGGGTTCAAGCGGATCGTACCAGGCACCGGTCGCAAGCTGAACAACGCCAGGCCGCAGGCCGTCGGAAATAACGAGACCTGCGAGACAGGCACCACGATCATTGAAAACCCGAACGATATCGCCCGCGATCAGATTGCGGTCGGCGGCGTCCGCCTCATTCATAAAAATCGGTTCGCGCCCGGCGATCTTCGACTGGACACTTAATGGGCCGGTGTCGAGTTGGCTATGCAAGCGTGTGCTGGGCTGGTTAGAAATTAAGTGCAATGGATATTGCGCCGCTTTTTCACTACCCAGCCATTCTGTTGGTTCGAGCCAAACTGGATGGCCAGGACAGTCGTCGTAACCGAATCCATCAATCGTTTCGGAAAAAATCTCAATTTTCCCGGAAGGCGTCTTCAGCGGCTTAGCATCCGGATCATTCCGGAAACTCTCCATCAATACGACAGGACGTTCCGGACGCTCGAACTCGAACGCACCTATTTCCCAAAACTTGTCGAAGTCTGGCATCTCGATGCCGGTTTCTGCGTTTTTCTGGCGGGCAACATCGTACATATGACGGAGCCAATCCATCTCATTCCGATTTTCGGTATACTCTTCGCGGAAACCTAGATGCCCGGCAATTTCGGAGAAAATATCATAATCGTTTCGGGCTTCGCCGAGCGGTTCCATAGCCTTTTGAATGGCAAACCACATCGCCGGAACCGAGGCGACACCGATATCATTTCGTTCCAACGTCGTGGTGGTTGGCAACACTATGTCAGCGTGACGTGCCGCAGACGTCCAAAACGGTTCATGCACAATTACCGTATCGATGCGACGCCACCCCTCAAGCAGCCGGTTTATGTTCTGATGATGATGAAACGGATTGCCACCGCACCAGTAAATGGCGTGGATATCGGGGTAGGCCAGATTTTCACCGTTATAAGCATAGTCCGCGCCTGGATTGAGCAACATATCCGTTATACGGGCTACCGGAATGTAAGACTCGCTGGGATTCTGACCGACTGAAAACGCTGGACCCGCCGCTCGCGTTCTGGGTGTCCCGATACCGCCAAGGCAACCATAACCAAACCCCATACCGCCGCCCGGCAATCCGATTTGCCCCAGCATCGCTGCCAGCGTTACCGCCATCCAGTAAGGCTGTTCGCCGTGGTCTGAACGTTGAAGCGACCAACAGGCCGTAATCATCGTTCGGCCAACGGACATTTTTTCAGCTAACGCTTTAATCCTCTCGGCAGGAATTTCACAGATTTCAGATGCCCAGTCACAATCCTTTGGCTGACCATCCAACTCACCAGTTAGATAGCAACAAAATTTTTCGAATCCCGTGCAATATCGGTTGAGAAAGTCAGAATCGTGACTTCCAGACTGATAGATTTCAAAAGCGAGGCCGAGCATTAATGCGGTATCTGTATTCGGCCTAATACCGATCCACTCTGAACCCGACAGTCCAGCGGAGTCTTCGCGGACCGGGCTTACACAAACGATTTTGAGTTTTGCTGCAGATAGTTTTTTCTGCCAATCGACATCATCGTGTTCGGGCAGTCCGCCATAATTAATCTGCGTGTTCTTGAGCGGGACTCCCCCAAAAGATAAAAGCAGGTCCGAGTTTTCCGCAATTGACTGCCAGCTCGTCAATGGGCCGTTGATCGACTGGCCGGACCCCAAAATATGAGGCATTAGAACGCTTGCAGCCCCGTTGGAATAGTTCCCGACAGAATTGGTAAACCCTCCTGCGAGGCCCAGGAACCGTTTCAAAACTCCCTGCGCCTGATGCAACTTGCCAGCACTCGCCCAGCCGTACGAGCCGGCGTAAATCGCCTCAGGGCCGAAATTTTCGTAGATGCGCGAAAGTTCGTTTGCAACGAGTTCCGTCGCCTGATCCCAGGAAACCTTTACGAACGGCTCGGCACCTCGACCAGCACCGTTCCCCGTTGGGCCACTTTCCAGCCAGGTCTTCCGCACCATCGGCGCAAGCACCCGGCTTGCCGTGTTTTGACTAGCAGCGACTGCCGAGTCAATTAACGGTGTCGGGTTTGGGTCACGCGCATGCGGTTCAGCGACTAAAATGCCGTCGTTATTTTGCGTGACGTCGAATACGCCCCAATGTCCACCGGAAGAAAATTTTTTCCTGTCTGACAATTTTTGCCCCCGTCATATATCTATCGAGATTTATGGCCTTCTCAGCAAACGGTCAAGCAAGCTGCGGATATATGCTTCATGCGATAGCTGTTACTCTATTTTCCAACGGATCGAATTTTAAGACAGAGAAATGCTGCAATGCCCGAATTTGAAGTAGATGAAACATGGGATTACGTCCCTACGAATGAAGGACAGATGCGAAGTTTCGTGGCGCATCCAAACAGTGGTGGTCCACATCCTGCGGTAATTTTATTCATGGATATTTGGGGCGTACGCGAAGAGCTTTGTGGAATCGCAAGACGCATCGCGGAACAAGGATACTTTGCAATTTTGCCCAATCTTTACTATCGGCAAGGCGACGTCGCCAACGTGTTCTGGGACGACAACGGGCGGATGATCTCTCTGCACAAGCTGGATGAAGAACGGGAGAAGATCGTGCACGAGCAACGCAGCAAGCTGTCTACTGAAATGATTTTGTCGGACGTGGGCGCGCTGATCGATTTTGTCGACAACCAGGATGACGCCCGATCCGGGCCAATCGGTTCCATTGGCTGGTGTATGGGAGGGTGGATCGGTTTGAAGACAGCCGGTGAGTTTCCTGATCGCTTTCAGGCAACGGCAACGCTTCATGCCAGCCGGCCGATATCCGACCAACCGGATTCCCCGCATCTGCTCATCGATAAAATGCGAGGCGGGCTCTATTGCGGCTGGGCAGAACTCGACCACCTGTCACCGCCGGATATGGTACAGATGCTTGAGAGTGCCCTGAAAACCTCTGCTATAGACTATCGAGCCAATATGCATTCGAATGTCGAACACGGATACGCTTTACCCGATCGTGATATATTTGCTGAAAAGGAGTCTGATACAGACTGGCAGCAAATTTTCGATCTTTATCGACAATATTTGCAGCGTTGAAAGTGGCTGGAAAACGATGCGCCTGACTATATTGCCATTTGACGCCGCTCTTGGCGCGTAAGGCGGCGTAGACGACGATTTACTAACCAGTTGTTTTGCTGTTGCTTCGGGCCAGCGCATAGGAGCTCGCGAAAATAATGATGGCGCCAATCCACGTCCAGATATCACCGGTTTCGGAAAAGAGTAGGAAAGCGGCTGTCGCCGCCATGGGCATTCGCAAAAAATCAAACGGCATCACAGCGCTCGCATCGGCCAGCGTAAAGGAACGAGCGTAGGCATAAACAGCGATGGTGCCATTTATGCCGATCGCGATGAGAACAGGTAAATCTGCCCATGTAGGCGTTACCCAAACGAACAGAGTCGGCACCAGTGCAATCGGCAACATGAGGAGGTTGAAATAAAAGACGGATTGATTGGCGGTGTCTGTCGTCATCAATTTTTTTACGCAGATGTTGGAACATGCATATGAGAACGCAGACAACATCACCAGGAGAGTGGCTATTTCAAGTGCGATAAATCCCGGTCGGACAATAACAAGGAGCCCTGAAAACCCGACAAAAACAGCTGCCCATCGTGGGCCGGTTACGTTTTCTCTGAGAATCAAAGCTGCCAGTACAACGACAAATAAAGGTTGCGTAAAACTCAGCGCCGTCACATCTGGTAAAGGGATATTCGCAATCCCGTAAAACAACAAAAGCACGCCGATATAGGATAATAATGCCCGCAAACTGTGTAGCGGCAATCGCTCGGTTTTTAAGGTAGAGAGCCCGGACTTCATTGCTACCGGCAACAAAATGCATACCGACACCAGGTTTCGAAAGAACAGAATTTCAAAGGATGAATAGTCTTCGGAAAGGTGACGCACCAGAATCGTCATTACCGTCCAGCAAATGCCGGCAAGTATCATCCATGCCGCACCGCGGAGCATATCGTTCATAGCGATTACGAGGCGTTATCCGCCTTTAACAAAGTCGTCCGGCAAAACATTGGCCCATTTTTTGCGAATACGATCATCGAGTTCCGCGCTGTTCCGGGCTACGATGGGGAATGTTTCCTTGCGCTTAAACGGTATGCACGCATCGATGACAACGCGCGCATTACGCCGGTCTGTTTCATCGTCGAAACACATCGGATCCAGATGCGAACTCCATCCACCAGACGTAATATCAACATCCTCGCGCGGATCGCATCGCGTACACATCGACCACAACACATCGTTGATGTTGGTCGGATCAATATCGTCGTCCACGACAACGGTCCAACGATTGCAATAAGCACCCGCCAGACATTGTGAAGCAACCATCCCTGCCTGTTTGGCATGTCCGCCATAAAGCTGTTTTATTGAGATGGTCAGCCAGAACCGGCTGCCACCTGCCTCATGCGCCCAAACGCCTTTAATCTCTGGAATGCCTGCAGCTTCCAGCTGGGACCAAACTGCACCGCAGCGGTAGTGACCTAAATAGTATGTGTTGTCGTTCGGCGGAACGGCCGGCACGGCACCCATAAGAACGGGATTGTCGCGATGCATCATGGTCGCAACGCGGATCGCAGGCTCTGGCCGCTGCCCTCCGGCATAGTAGCCTGTCCATTCGCCAAGCGGCCCTTCAACGACTTCATCGCCAGGTTTGATATAACCTTCGAGGGCAATCTCAGCATTGGCGGGAACCGGCAATCCGGTTTTCGGCATGTTGATTATCTCAACAGCTTCGCCAAAGATTCCGCCGGCCGCTTCGTATTCGCTTTTGCCATAGGGAATTTCAAGACCCGAAAGCATAAACATCGCAGGATGCATGCCAAACACCGCAGCAACCGGACATGGTTCGCCACGGGCGTGGTACTTCTCCATGATTATCCGCCCGTGCTTGCCAGGCGACATCATCACCGACACGACATCGGGCTCATGCACCTGCATGCGGTACGTGCCGTAATTGATCCAGTCTGAATCCGGGTCTTTCATAACCACCATGCAAGCCGTGCCGATGAAATGGCCGCCATCATGTTCATGCCAGACGGGTGTTGGAATGGAGGTCACATCGACATCCCCACCTTCAGTGACATTCTCCAGCAGTGCACCGCCGTTAACTTGCGTGGGCGGTATGGAAGGCGCATCCGCCATGTATTTACGCCACCACTGAACCAGCTCCATTTCTGAGGCATCCGCCGGCAGACCGAGCGCCAGATTTATTCGAGGCGTGGATGTTAACAGGTTGGATAGGACCCGATGGCCCTTCGGAAATCCCGGAATATTATCAAACATCAGAGCCGGATCGCCCATCCTGCGTTGAACGATATCAACGATCCCACCAATATCTTCCTTTGGATCTGCGCCGGAAATGCTATGCAACTCTCCGACAGACTCGACATCGTCGATCCAATCCCGTAAATCCTTGTTCGCCAAGCTACCCACTCCGATACGAAAATGACGCGCATGGTTACCGTGTTTTGCAACGATTGAAAATGATTTTCAAAAAAAAGGTTTCGCAGCGGACATCTTGCACAAGGCGATCAAAGGTGGGAGCATCCCGGCCACAAAAAATTAGGCTATCCAAAATCGGGCTGTAAAATTTAGGAGGGTGGCGTGAAAGCGCCAAAATTCAACTACGTAAAAGCGGAATCACGCAGCCATGCGCTGCAATTGCTTGACGAACTAGGCGAAGACGGTCGAATCATCGCTGGCGGTCAAAGCCTGATGCCAACTCTCAATATGCGGCTGTCACAGCCTGATACGCTTATCGATATCAACAAAATACCTGACCTTGGCGGCATCACTCTCGATGGAAACATAGTCCGCATAGGCGCCCTGACGCGTCATGTAGAGGTCGCTAACTCGCCAGTCGTTGCTGAGCATCTACCGCTCATCGCTGAAGCAATGCCGCATGTCGCGCACCATGCAGTCCGCAATCGTGGAACCATCGGCGGCAGCGTTGCGCTCGCTGACCCCGCCGCTGAAATGCCCGCCTGCGTTCTTGCGCTAGGCGGCACTATGGTTGTTGAAAGTGTAAACGGTTCGCGCGAGATAGCAGCCGAGGATTATTTTCATGGGCTTTACGAAACAGCGCGTGAAACCAACGAACTCCTCGTTGAACTCCGAATACCGGCCAAAAAGACCGGAGACATATCGGTCTTTATGGAACTCGCTCAACGGCATGGCGACTACGCAATGGCAGGACTGGCATGTGTAGCGCGCATCAATGGCAACGCCTTTGAGGGTTTACGACTGGTTTATTTCGGTAGCGAAGACAAACCAACGCTCGCAAGCAAAGCCGTCTCGGCCGTCATCGGACAGGCATGGTCCGAAGAATGCAAAGAAGCTGCAACCAAAGCGTTGGAAGATGACCTCGACCCGATGGCCAATCTTCAGGGCAGCTCGGCGATGAAACTGCATCTACAAAAAGTTCTTACCGGACGGGCCCTCGACACTGCGATCGAACGGGCGGAGGCCGCCTGATGAGTGAAGCAACGATGGAGATTTCGCTCAGCGTCAATGGCGAACAAGTCGCCCGAACCGTCCCAGTTCGGCAACACCTCGTCGATTTCTTGCGAACGGAGATGGGCCTGACAGGTTCGCATCTTGGCTGCGAACACGGCGTTTGCGGTGCATGCTCTGTTCGTGTCGACGGCGCGGTGGTTCGTGGTTGCCTCATGCTTGCGGTGCAGGCCGATGGCGCAGAGGTCGTAACCGTCGAAGGCCTGACACAAACAGGGGAAGTCGCCGATCTGCAGGAGAATTTTGTCAACCGAAATGCTATGCAATGTGGCTATTGCACACCCGGCATGCTGATCACCGCATCAGAGCTTCTACGCGACCCCAAACCCGTGACACGTGCAGAAATTCGCGATCATCTCTCAGGAAATTTTTGCCGCTGTACGGGATACCACGCCATCGTCGATGCGGTGGAAATGACCCTCAACAAGCGATTGGAAGAGGGTTGAGGAATGAATAAGGAATCACCTGCCCCAATCCTCGACCGGCCGAACAGCTATGTTGGGCGAACCCTCTCGCGCGATGCCGCTAAACGCGCCGTGGCGGGCCGCGGTCGCTATACCGATGACATCAATCCCGCACGGACCTTGCACGCTGCTTTTGTGCGTAGCCCCTATGGTCATGCAAAAATTTTATCGGTCGATGTCGAGGAGGCGAAACAACAGCCCGGCGTCGCTCTCGTCATGACAGGTGCAGAATTGGCTGAGATGTGTACCGGCCCCTGGGTCGGCACACTCACGTGCTTTGATGGCATGAAATCCGCGCCACAATATCCGATGGCGGTTGACCGGGCTTGTTGGCAGGGCGAACCGCTGGTGATGGTTGTTGCCTCCAGCCGCGCCGCGGCAGAAGACGCCGCTGAATTTGTGATGATCGAGTATGAAGAGTTGCCGGTTGTCATCGATAAAGAGACGGCTCTGGATCCTGACACTCCCGCCATTCATCCCGATTTGGGAGATAATCTCGCCTTCGAAAAAACAATTGAGACTGGCGATGTCGATAAAGCCGTCGCAGAAGCGGATATCGTCATTGAGGATACGTTCACATTTGGACGCCACACTGCCGTTAGCCTCGAGCCGCGTGCGCTTCTCGTCGAATACGATCCGGGGACAGAACGGCTGACGATCCATACAAGCAGTCAATGTCCGCATATGGTTCAGGCGGTATTTGCACGTACCCTTGGACTGCCCGAGCATAATGTGCGGATCGTGGCACCCGATGTCGGTGGATCATTTGGCCTTAAAATTCATACCTTCGGCGACGAAATCGCGACAATTGCAGCATCCGTCAAATTGGCGAGACCGGTAAAGTTCATTGCTGATCGGCTGGAGAGTTTTGCAACAGATATCCATGCCCGCGAAAATCGGGTACGGGGCCGGATTGCTGTTACCAAGGACGGTAAAATTACGTCGATGGACATCGATATTCGCTCGGGCGCCGGTGCATATTCGCAATATCCGCGCACCAGCGTTTTTGAGGCCAATCAGATTCTGAACATCACCGGCGGGCCCTACGCCCATGAGAATTACCGGGCAAGCACGCAGGTCGTCTATCTCAACAAGGTCCCCACCTCGCAATATCGCGCCGTGGGACATCCTATCGGAAACTCCGTTGGAGAATCACTTGTCGATCAGGCGGCCGCCGCATGCGGTATTGATCCTATGGAATTCCGGCGCCGCAACGTAATGCATGATGACTCCTACCCAAGAATAGGTGCGGCGGGAATCGAAATGCGCGACATGTCGCACCAGCAGTGCCTGGAGACGCTCGTTGAACGGATGAACTATGATGCGTTGCGCGAAGAACAGGAAGAATTTCGCAAGAAGGGCGTTCAACGCGGGATCGGTATTGCGGCATTCATCAAGGGCACGGCCCCTGGCCCTTCGGGTTATTACGGTGCAGGCGGCGCACCAATCGCCACACAGGATGCCTGTACTGTAAAACTCGAACCTGCGGGCGGCGTGATTTGCATGGTCGGCGTGACCGATCAGGGCCAGGGCGTCGATACCGTTATGGGCCAGATAACCGCAGCCACGCTCGGCGTCCCAATTGAATCTGTTCGTGTGATTGAGGGCGATACGGACGCCGTTCCTTATGGCGGCGGCACATACGCTTCCCGTGCAACAGCGATTGGCGGCGAAGCAACCTACCAGGCAGCTCTTAAATTACGCGCCGAGATTCTCGAGATTGCCGGTGTTTTGCTGCAGGCAGCGCCGGAGACACTCGATATCGTCGAAGGGCACGTCGTCGATAAGGGAGATACCGTATCTCGAATTTCACTCGCTGAAATTGGACGCATTGGACATTTTCAGGTGTTCGAGTTGCCTAATCATGTTCAGCCAACCCTCTCGGCAACCCATCGTTTCAGGCTACGCGATGCGCTATATATTTTTACGAACGGTATTCAGGGTGCCTACGTCGAGGTGGACATCGATACCGGCTTTCTCAAGCTACTTAATCATTGGGTTGTTGAAGATTGTGGCCGGGTCATAAATCCGCAGCTGGCCGATGAACAGGTCCGCGGCGGCTGTGTCCAGGGTCTCGGCGGCGCACTCTACGAAGAATGTGTTTACGACGCGGCTGGCCAACTGCAGAACGCCACTTTAGCGGACTATCTTACACCGATGGCAGGCGAAATGCCCGATATCGAAGTTGCCCATATTCAGACCCACACAGGTGTTTCTGAACTCGGCGCGAAAGGAGTTGGCGAATCCGGCACCGGCGCAGCACCAGCTGTTGTGATGAATGCCGTCAATGACGCTCTCAGGCCTTTCGGTGGCAAGATTTCTTCACAACCCATGTCTCCTGAGACTATTCTCAAGGCACTCGGAAAAGTCTGAGGTTTGACTTCGTCATAGGAGGCCACTCAATGCCAAAAGCTGTTTGGAATGGCGTGGCACTCGCGGAAAGCGACAAGATCGCGCACGTCGAAGGTAATGCTTATTTTCCAAATAAAACGGTCAACTGGGATCATGTCGTTCGAAATGAAGACGTGCCTGACACCTTTTGTCATTGGAAGGGGTTTGCCAGTTACTTCGATGTCGTTGTGGCGGGCGAGGAGAACCAAGGCGCGGCATGGCATTATGAAACGCCGTACGATGAGGCATCCTTAATCAAGGACCACATCGCCTTCTGGAAAGGCGTCGAGATTATCGACGGACCGGAAGGGCGTGGTCTCGTTGAAGCCATACCAAGCCAGCGCGGCGACAAATCGGGATGGGAGGCGCTTTGTTGGCTGATCCGCCATTCTGAGAAATCGACCTTGAACGCTCAGGACATCATCGAGAATACCGACATAACCGAAGAAACATTCGACGATGCATGGCAAATGCCTGACGTTCAGCGATATGCAATGCGCTATCGTTGGACGATTGAAAGCCGGTCACCCTTGGTCCTTCAGAAAAGCGAAGGCGATCCGGTAGACGTAAACTAGAGAGTGTTTTAGTCGTCCTGCAGCTCGGTATCCCAATAGAGAAAATCCCGCCAGCTTTCGTGCAAATAATTTGGCGGAAACGCGCGACCATTTTCCTGCAATTGCCATGTTGAAGGCTGGTGTGGACGCTGCATGGGATACATCTCGGATTCATCGACGCTCTTGTTCGATTTGCGCAAATTACAAGCCGAGCAAGCCGTTACAACGTTTTCCCAATTGGTTCTGCCGCCCCGTGAGCGCGGGACGACATGGTCGAACGTGAGTTCGTGCACCGGGAAACACTCGCCACAATACTGACAGTCGAAGCGATCACGCAGGAAGACGTTAAATCGTGTGAATGCCGGTTTACGGGACAGCGGGATATACTCTTTAAGCGCAATTACGCTCGGCAGTTTCATCGAAAATGAAGGGGACCGAACGGAATTTTCATACTCCGCAACGATATTAACCCGGTCGAGAAAAACGGCCTTTACTGCATCCTGCCAGCACCAAAGCGATAAAGGGAAATAACTCAGAGGCCGAAAATCAGCATTGAGAACGAGTGCTGGTGAATCCTGCATCGGTACTAAGTTCCTGAGACCCTTATCTTGTACTCAATTTAAACTAATACCGCTCATTCAAAAGTCACGGCATCGCTTGTAGGCGAGAAATGTTACAAGGGAATTATAGACGGCACAATGCGAGCGCTCGAATCGACACAGGAAATTTATCGAAACAGATTACGCCTCGTCGATTCCCGAAAATTTCCTCTTCCTAAACGAAATAGAATCTAACCCTGCGACTTGAGGACAACGCTTAGGAAACCTGCGCCAAGATTTACGCCGTCCTGATCTATACTATGAGCAAGCCCTGGCCGGCGATGCGTGTCCACTTCGACACCGTTGTCGCGCAACATACCTGCCGCACTATCCATCAAATCGACCGACAAAAGCGGATCTTCTTCGCCATGGATCAACATCACTGGTGGGCGGACTTTAATTTCGTCGGCAAGTGTCTCGGGTGCTTCCAATCGACCGGAATAACCTAAAATTCCTGCCGGTGGATTTTCCCGGCGAACCCCAACATGCAAAGACAGCATGGTTCCCTGAGAAAAACCGAGCAGGGCAAACTGGTCGTCACTCAATCCCTGTCTCTCAAGTTCGCTATCAATGAAGGCGTCGATCGTGGCGGCCGCTACCCGTACCTGAGAAAGCCTGTCGTAGTCATCGCCTTCCCAAACATCGAACCATTGCAGACCGCCAAAGGGATTTTGTGCACAAGGGTGCGGCGCGTTGGGAGACACAAAAACTGTATCCGGCAAAACTTGCGATAAGGGCGGCGCCAGACCAATCAGATCGTCACCATTGGCACCATACCCGTGCAATAAAATCACCAGGCTTTTTGCGTTGCCGGAGGCCGGCCCCATAGATGGGCCGGATAAGGTTGGCAAATCATTCATGTCGGTTTTCCTCCTGCTGGCGGTCTGATGACATTGAGGTAATAGAGCCAGAGAATGCGCGCGGCAACCGCCCGATAGGGCCGCCACTGTTCGCCAAGCGCTTGCAATTCATCTGCAGTGGGCCGCGCTTTGAGATTTTTAACTTTCTCAACCCCAACGGCGAGCGCCAAATCGCCCACCGGCCACACATCCGGCCGTCCCAATGCTTCCATCAAATAAACATCCGCCGTCCAGTGACCGATTCCGGTAATTTTCATCATTTCCGCCTTAGCCGCTTCATCGTCATAGCGCCCAAGTTTACCTAGCGGCAGACTCCCATCGGCCACTGCTTCCGCGAGCAACTGGCAATAGCGGGATTTCTGACGAGAAAACCCAAGACCTCTTAAATCGTCGTCGCTGAGGCACAGAAACGGTTCAGGTTCTGGGTCTGACCCCAGCTTCGCCACGAGCCTTTCATAGGTCGCGCGCGCTGATGCAAGCGAAACCTGTTGTTCCAATATGAGATACAGCAACGTCCGAAACCCTTGTGGTCTTTTCCAAAGAGGGGGAACGCCGAATTCTTTTACCACCTTCGCCAAATCGGGATCGTGATGGCATAGCGCAGCCGTCATTTCGGTGAGCCGCTTGTTGGTAACGCGTTCGATCACCGATGGAGCCCGCGCTGAATCTCGACATAGTCGGGGTCATCCGGTCCCAAAATTCCATGTCGTATAAAAAAATCGACATTGACGGCAGCACAATTGAATTTGAAATCAGCGGTATCGGCCGTGATCTCCATGACCTTCTGTGCCGGCAAAAGACTAAAATCGGAAAGTTCGCCATCGGTATTGGTTGGAACAAAGTCCCTCGGCAATTCCATATCGAACACAAACATCACGTCTGGTTTCAAACAGTTATCTTCTTCACGCCGATACGAAATTGCGCCCACCGGCCGGGCCTTGCGGGCGATTTCCTCTGGAACGGCGGCTTCCTCCGCTGATTCTTTGAGAACGTTTTCCATAAGACCGAGCCCAACGGGCTGACCGCCGGCCACAAAGTTATCAAGCATCCCGGGATAAGTCGGTTTGTCGTCCGCACGCCGCGCAATCCACATCAACAATTTGTCCCCGTCTCTTACAAATCCGTTGATATGCACGCCGTACGCAGAAACTCCGAAGCGCGGAACTGCCGTACGCTCCATCTCCAAGATCGGCTGATCGTAAAACCCTGTCCCCACCGGGTACGCTTCATCGCGCCAACCGGGAAACCAGCCCTCCTCATCCAGCGAACGCAAAACCACATCGAGACCGGCACTTCTGGATTGATAATCCTTCAGCTTGTCGGAAAGCGAAATCGTTTTTTCGTGGATATTGAAGACATCCTCAAAAGGCTCGAGCGCCGCCGAAAAACGACGGTGAATCCAGCCGACTCGCGTTTGATTTACTTCAAATGGCCGATAGGCGGAAACATCCGTTCCATTGTTACAATCGTTAATTCTGTCCAATAAACTCATGGCGATAGAGCGCCACGCGCCTTTTGGACTGTCAACCGAAACCGCACTGTTTTTATAGTGTGAATAGTGATTTTCGCCCTACACTCTTCAAATGAAACGACCATTGACCAGAATCCTTATGATTTTGGTGATCTGCATATTGGGGGATCCCACTGCGGCACAGAAACCCCTGTCCTACAAGGATGGCGTATTCGAACTGGACCGGGGAAATTTTCATGTCGCCTTTGTGACATTCAAGCGTCTTGCCGAACAAGGAGATGTACGATCGCAACATGATCTGGCGTTCATGTATATGATCGGCTATGTCGGCAAACAGGATTTCGAAATGGGGGCGAAATGGCTGAAAAAGGCGGCGAACAGCGGTCTTGCCAAGGCCCAATACAGTCTCGGAGAACTCTATGAAACCGGTCGCGGGGTCGCCCATGATAAAATCAAAGCATTGCAGTGGTATTGGACCAGCTCCCATATGACCCACCGGGCCCAGCGACAAATACTTTCCAGATCGAAGATAGAGGACCTCGAACACCGAATGTCGGCCAAAGAAATTTCAAGGGCGCGTGTCTTGGCCTGCAACTGGGCAAAAGATGTCAAAGGGAAATTCGAAATTCCGAAAGCGATACATTCTGTATGCTCGAGCGACTAGAGCTCTAAATTAAGATTCCGATAAAACCTGTCACATTAAGACGCCAACCATTATAGTTCCTTCATGCAACAAACATTCCCCTGGCTAATCATTATTGCCGTTGGCCTCACCTTTTTGGTAATGGCGACTGGTGTTGTCGGTATGCTGAAGCCGGGCAAAGCGAATGCCAAACGTTCAAACATTTTGATGCGCTATCGCGTTCTGTGCCAGGGCGTGGCTATCGCGCTGGTGGCCATCGCCTTTTTGATGGACGGCAAGTAACTTTATAGGGCAATAAAACTTCTTAGTCGCTGAATCTTGATCCTGCCCGACTTTGTTCGTATACATATGATTATTGGTGCATGCGGTTCGTCTGTAGCGCCGTTTTTCTTGTAAAATATCCGGATTGAAAATGAAAATTCTCGTCGCCGTAAAACGGGTCATCGATTACAACGTCAAAGTACGTGTAAAGGGTGACAATACCGGCGTTGAACTCGCCAACGTCAAAATGTCCATGAACCCCTTTGATGAAATTGCGGTAGAAGAAGCCGTACGCTTGCTCGAAGCGGGCACCGCTTCAGAAGTGATTGCCGTTTCACTGGGCGAAGCAAAATGCACTGAAACAATTCGAACAGCCCTTGCTATGGGTGCCGATCGTGGCATTCACGTAAAAACTGATGAAGAACTACAGCCTCTAGCTGTTGCAAAACTTCTTAAAGCATTATGCGAAAAAGAAAATCCGGACATGGTAATTGTCGGAAAGCAGGCTATTGACGACGACTGCAGTCAAACGGGCCAAATGCTAGCTGCATTGATGGGTTGGGCTCAGGGCACTTTTGCGTCACAAGTTGAAATCGCAGATGGAAAAGCGCAAGTCACCCGCGAGGTTGACGGTGGCCTGGAAACAGTTTCGCTGTCCATGCCAATGGTCGTTACGACAGATTTACGGCTCAACGAGCCGCGCTATGCCTCTTTGCCGAACATCATGAAAGCCAAAAAGAAGCAAATCGATGAATATTCACCCGAAGACCTCGGGGTTGATGCGGCACCGAGACTGAAGACCCTAAGAGTTGACGAGCCACCTCCGCGTCAGGGTGGTGGCAAAGTGGCCGATGTGGCCGAACTGGTAGACAAACTCAAAAACGAAGCAGGAGTAATCTGATGGCTGTCCTCGTTGTTGCCGAACATGACAATCATGAGATCAAAGGCGCTACACTAAACACCGTTACTGCAGCGGTTGCACTTGGCGCTGGCGACGTAGAAATTCTGGTTGCGGGCGAAAATTGTCAGGGAGCCGCCGATGGCGCTTCCGCAATAGCCGGAATCAGCAAAGTCCGAATGGTGGACAATGCGCTATATGCAAATGGGCTCGCAGAACCGTTTGCAGCATTGCTTGTTAGCATGGCCGGTGATTATAGCCATCTCGTTTTACCACACACGACGCATGGCAAGAATGTCGCTCCGCGAGTTGCGGCTTTGCTTGATATCGTTCAGGTCTCAGACATTATGGAAGTTCAGTCAGCCGATACGTTTGTCCGTCCGATTTATGCGGGCAATGCGATGGCGACAGTACAGGCGAGCGATGACAAGCTGGTGATTACCGTTCGCGGCACAGCCTTCGAAAAGGCAGAGCTTGGTGGCAGTGCCCCGATCGAATCCGCCGATTCTTCGGAAGACCCCGGACTCTCAACATTTGTTGGTCAGGAACTAACCAGATCAGAGCGCCCGGAGCTGACCTCCGCGCGGGTTGTCGTTTCTGGTGGCCGCGGGATGCAATCGGGTGACAATTTTCATCTCGTGGAAACTGTCGCCGACAAGATTGGTGCTGCCGTTGGTGCATCGCGCGCCGCCGTCGATGCCGGTTACGTGCCCAATGACTATCAGGTTGGACAGACGGGCAAAATCGTCGCGCCCGAGCTTTATATGGCAATCGGTATTTCCGGGGCGATCCAGCATCTTGCAGGCATGAAAGACAGCAAAGTGATCGTCGCCATAAACAAGGACGAAGAAGCACCGATTTTCTCGGTTGCGGATTACGGTCTCGTGGGCGATCTCTTCGAAGAAATGCCCGCCCTTGCGGCAGAATTAGACAAACAGGACGTTAAGCCGCGATAACAGGCTATTTGCGTGACAACGAAGATCTCGAAATCAACGAAACGAAGAGTTCGGTGGAAATTAGAAAAATAGGCATCGTCGGTGCCGGGCAAATGGGCAGTGGAATAGCTCAGGTTTGCGCTCAGGGGGAATACGCGGTTTGTCTCGCAGATATTTCGCAAGAGGTTCTGGATAAAGCGATCTCCGGAATTCGGGGACGCCTTGATCGCCTTTTAGAAAAAGAACGGCTAACGACAGAACAAGTTGAAGCCGCTATGTCCAACATTGCAACCTCAACTGAATACGAGGCTTTTGGCGAATGCGATCTGGTCATCGAAGCCGCGACAGAAAATGAATCGGTAAAGATTGCAATCTTCGAGAAATTGATTCCGTTCCTTCGTGATGACGCAATTTTAGCAACCAACACATCATCCATTTCGATCACCCGCCTTGCCGCCACAACTGATCGTCCGGAACGTTTCATGGGTATACATTTCATGAACCCCGTGCCGATCATGAAACTGGTGGAATTGATTAGGGGAATCGCTACCGGAGACGAGACATTTTCGGCAATCGAGAACGTTGTCGCCCAGCTCGGTAAAATCTCGATTACATCAGAGGATTTCCCGGCCTTTATCGTTAACCGGATACTTGTTCCGATGATGAATGAAGCAATTTTTGCGCTTCACGAGGGGGTGGGTGGTGTCGCTGATATTGATGCCGCCATGAAGCTTGGCGCCAACCAACCAATGGGTCCGCTTGAACTCGCAGATTTTGTGGGGCTCGATACCTGTCTCGCCATCATGAATGTCTTGTATGACGGGTTTGGCGACAGTAAATATCGCGCCTGTCCCTTGCTCGTAAAATATGTCGAGGCCGGATGGCTTGGTCGAAAATCTGGCCGCGGGTTTTACGACTATTCGGGCGAGAAGCCTGTTCCCACGCGCTGATAAACCTAACGATCAACCTTGAGGTAATGATCGATCAGCGCCAGCGCTTCCGGCGCATCCCATTCAGCTATGCCTTTTAAACTGCCGAGCACTTGCCCTTTCTTTGAAAGCAAGACCGTCGTCGGGAGTCCAATGACTTTTAATTTCCGCCCAGTGGCCATTTTACGGTCTACATAAATCGGCAATCCATCCAGCTTATGCTTTTCGAGAAAAGGATTGACCGCTTTCCATTCTTTAAAATCCTGCGATAAAGCCAGCACGGTAAATTCCTTGCCGCCCCGCTGTTTTTGCAATTTTGCCAATGACGGCATTTCCCGGATGCAAGGCGCACACCAGGTTGCCCAAAAATTGACGAGTACCAGCTTTCCACGGAATTCATTTAACGAAATGGCTTTGCCATCCTTGGCTAAAATTTCCAGTTCCGGTGCTGGTCCGAGTGGTTCCGCCGGGGTAAAATTCTCCATCCAGCCCGTTAAGGGAGGTGATTTTGTGGCGGCTATAGCCTGATTTTCGCTTGATTTATGAGCAAAAACCGCCCACATGGCGATGCCCGCGGCGATAATGGCTGTGGAAGTGAGGATAAATTTTCGCATTTTACCTCTTGAACTGAGTAAAGACAGAACGATGAACGCGAAGAGTACACCGACAACCGGGACGCAGGCTGACCCTGCCACGGGCAGCCCTGTCCGGGAAAGTCAAAATGTCTCGAACGCGATGTGGGGCGGCAGATTCAGCCAGGCCCCCGATACTCTTATGGAAGCCATCAACGTCTCGATTGGTTTTGACCAAAAACTTTATGCACAAGATATCGTAGGTTCGATTGCCCATTGCAAGATGTTGGTTGAACAAGAAATTCTCGATTCTGCCGCAGGCGAGCAGATTATTGAGGGTCTCAAAAAAATTAGGGTGGAGATTGAAGAGGGAACGTTTGAGTTCAAGAACGCGCTTGAAGATATCCATCTCAATATTGAAGGACGGCTAACAGAAATTATTGGCGATGACGCCGGGCGGCTCCATACGGCCCGGTCCCGCAATGATCAGGTTGCTACGGATTTCAAACTTTGGGTTCGCGATACTATTGACGCAATCGATGAAGCATTAAATGTCCTGCAGACAACACTTATCGACCAGGCTGAAAAGAACGCTGCGGTCGTTATGCCAGGCTTTACGCACCTGCAGGCCGCTCAACCTGTAACAGTAGGTCATCATCTTCTCGCCTATGTTGAAATGCTCGGTCGTGACCGGGGCCGGTTTCAGGATGCGCGGACGCGGCTTAATGAGAGCCCGCTGGGCTCAGCAGCGCTTGCGGGCACCTCATTTGCAATTGATCGCGACCAGACCGCAAAGGAACTTGGTTTTGACCGACCAACGGCAAACTCACTGGATGCCGTATCTGACCGCGATTTCGCATTAGAATTCTTGTCAGCGGCAACAATTACATCACTCCATCTTTCCCGCTTGGGGGAAGAAATAGTTGTCTGGTGTTCAGCACAGTTTTCATTCGCAAAGCTTAGCGATGCCTTCACCACCGGCAGCTCGATCATGCCGCAAAAGCGCAACCCCGATGCGGCCGAACTTGTCCGTGGCAAGAGTGGCCGGGTCGTTGGAGCTCTGATTGGACTCATTACAGTGATGAAGGGTTTGCCTTTGGCTTATTCAAAGGACATGCAGGAGGACAAAGAACCGGTTTTTGACGCTTCTGAATCGCTTGGTGTCTGCATCGCCGCCATGACCGGTATGGTCAACGATATAGAATTTAATATTGACCGGTTGAAGGATGCAGCTGGTGAAGGTTTCACCACGGCAACCGACCTTGCCGATTGGCTCGTTCGTGTTGCTGGATTGCCGTTTAGGAAGGCCCACCATGTTACCGGCGAACTGGTTCGACTTGCAGAGACCTCAAATCGCAATCTTGATGAGCTTACGCTGGACGAAATGCAATCGGTGGAATCGCAAATAACCGATGATGTATTTTCGGTTCTGGGTGTGGCAGAATCAGTATCTAGCCGGACCAGTTATGGTGGCACCGCCCCAGACAATGTGCTGGCCCAGGTAAAAAGCGCCCGTGAGAGGTTCCTGTGATGCGCCTGTTTGCTTATTTGATTTTATTGTGTGCTTTGGCAGCGCCGCTTTCCGCTTGCGGAAAAAAAGGTGACCTCGAACCCCCGCCCGGATCCAAGAAAACGGACTACCCGAGGGAATATCCGCGATGAGCCACTTCGAGTATCGCGATGGACGACTGTTCGCAGAGGACGTCGCCATCAGCGACATTGCGGCTGCAGTGAAGACTCCCTTTTACTGTTATTCCAGTTCGACCCTCATCGACCAGTATCAAGCTATGGCCGACGCGCTCGCGGTTGTGAACGGTCGGATCTGCTATGCCATAAAAGCTAACTCCAACCAGGCCGTCATTCGGACATTGGCAAAATTGGGAGCCGGAGCAGATGTTGTTAGCGAAGGTGAGGCCCGTCGGGCGCTTGCCGCCGGCATCTCGGCTTCAGAAATCGTATTTTCAGGGGTAGGCAAAACACGGTCTGAAATGCAATTCGCGATCAATGCGGGCATTGGACAATTCAATGTGGAGTCCGTTGGAGAACTTGACGTTCTTAACGAAGTCGCGATTGAACAGGAAAAAATTGCAACAGTTGTCTTTCGCGTCAATCCGGATGTCGATGCCCATACCCACGACAAGATTTCTACCGGCAGGAAAGAGGACAAGTTTGGCATAGACATTGATCTCGCCCCCGACCTGTACGAACATGCGATGGAATTGCCGGGCATATTACCTGTCGGCCTCGCGGTTCATATTGGATCGCAACTCACGACGCTCAATCCCTTCCAAGAAGCCTTTTCGCGCGTTGCAGCGATGGTAAACGCGTTGCGCGCTGCCGGGTTTGATGTGAACCGCCTCGATTTAGGCGGCGGCCTCGGCATAGTTTATGACGGGGAGACACCACCCGAACCCCAAGACTACGCTGCCGTCGTCGCCGAAACAGTTGGCGATCTTGACGTTGAGCTGACATTCGAACCAGGACGCGTTCTCGTCGGTAATGCCGGATTATTGGTAACTTCCGTCATTCAGGTCAAAGAGACCGCAACGAAGCGTTTTGTGGTCGTCGATGCGGCAATGAATGATTTCATCCGGCCAACTCTTTATGACGCTATCCACGCGGTAGCTACTGTTGCTGAACGGTCTGGAGAAAGTACATACGTGTCAGAAATTGTAGGTCCTGTTTGCGAAACTGGTGACATTCTCGCAAGCAATACACACTTACCAACCTTGGAAGAGAATGATCTGATTTGTTTCAAATCAGCCGGCGCATATGGTGCGGTTATGGCCTCAAGCTACAATACGCGTCCGCCAATCCCTGAAATCATGGTCAATCACAGAGATTTTAGCGTAATTCGCCCGCGACCCAGCTATGACGAGATTTTGTCGCTTGACCATTTGCCCCATTGGCTGTGAAACATAGGTCATAGGTCCTCTCACGATGCCGCCTGACTTTTGGCTGGGGTAATGATGGACGACATGAAACAAAATGAATCCAATGCAACCGGCGTCAAATTAGGCACAAAACTCACCTTGGCACGCCTCGCGCTCGTGTGGGAACATTTGTGGCCGGCAATTTGGCCACTCGCTGCTGTCATTACTTTCTTCTGTTCGCTGGCGCTTCTCGACGTCCTGCCCGCAATCAATGGTTGGCTACACGCTATAATCCTTCTGATATTTATAGGCTGCTCCGGCTATTTTCTGATACGGGCTTTTCGACAATTTCACTGGCCGGCCAACCTGGCGGCCCGTCGTCGGGTTGAAACGGCCAGCGGCCTTGACCACCGTCCACTGACAGCAATCAATGACACCTTGGTGTCGGGAAACAACGCCGCTGACAGTACGGCTTTGTGGAAGCTTCACCAGCAACGTATGGCCGTCGCTTCAAAGTCCCTGCGCGTAGGCATCCCCGAACCGGATCTTGCAAAAAGAGATCCGCTGGCACTCCGTGCTGCCCTGGCCTTGCTCCTGGTTATTGCGGTGACCGCCGGTTGGTCTGATCCGATTAACCGATTTGCGAAGGCGGTTACGCCTGCTATTGGCGAAATTGTTAATCCTAAACAATTGGCCCTGGATCTTTGGATTACACCTCCGGAGTATACCGGTAAGGCTCCCCTATTTCCTTTGAGAAACCCCGATGCGAAAAAGGTTGAAACCGAATCCGAAACGCCGGCGGCAGGCCAAACTGTTCGCGTGCCAACTGGCAGTATTTTAACGGCGCAAATCCAGGGTCAACGGAACACCCATCCAAAGTTAATTACAGCAAAGACCGAAATACCGTTCGAAAAGGTTGATTCAGCCTATAGCAAATTAACTTATAAAATTGTTCGTCCCGGCGAACATGTTCTGGTCGCGGATGACAAGGAAGTCGCTCGTCTCGATATCAAAGTTATTCCTGACAATCCGCCGGAGATTGCATTTGCCGACGAAAAACCTGCGGCCACACCTCAGGCCACTTTACGGCTGTCCTTTAAAGCGTCCGACGATTATGGCGTAAAGCAAGCGCACCTTGAAATTCGACGCGTATATGAGCGAGGAACTGTGACGGGATTAGCGGTGCATAAGGTCGATTTACCGTTGCCAGCGCTGAGCGCAAAATCGGTAAACGAAACGACGTTTCTTGATCTTGCACCTCACAGATGGGCGGGCCTACCCGTAATAATCGATATGTTTGCCAAGGATGGCCAAGGGCAGATTGGGCAGGCAAAGCGCATTCGAATGATATTGCCGGAACGCATTTTCAACCATCCAGTGGCCCGCGCGATCATCGAACAACGCCGAAAACTCTCGGAGCAACCAGAGTTACGAGGACGTGTTTTGCGAGGACTGGCCGGTATCGCGTCTGTCCCGGGCAATTTTGACCACGATTCGGTCGTTTATCTATCACTGGCATCCGCACGATCGCGCCTTATACACGACCAAACGGAAGCAGCTGTTGATCCCGTTATTGATCTTCTGTGGGACACAGCTCTTCGTTTGGAGGATGGCGGCCTATCGGTCGCAGAGCGGGAGCTCAGACGCATACAAAATGCCCTCATGAAAGCGCTGGCTGAAGGCGCCAGTGAAAAAGAACTCGATAGGCTTATGCGCGAGCTAAGGCGTGCCATCGCTCGATACCTGCAAGCTTTGCAGGAACAGATGCGCCGCAACCCCAATGCACAAAAAGCGATCGAGTTTGACCCCAGTACAATGCGGATGTTCCGCTCGGAAGACCTCAACCGCATGCTCAACCAAATTCGCGACCTCATGCGATCGGGCTCCCGACAGGCGGCGCGCGAACTTCTCGCGCGTTTGCAGCGCATGCTAGAAGGTATGCGATCGATGCAGGTCATTCGGCAACGCGGCGGTCGCGGCGGCCAAAGAGGCGGCCCCTTACGTCAGTTGCAGCGTCTCATTCAACAGCAGCAGGAACTTATGGAACGTACATTCCGTGGGTCCCGATCCGGCCAGAGGGGTCGCGCGCCAAGTGCTGCGGAACAACAGGCTATTCGCGATGCACTCCGTAAATTGCGGGGGATGATGCGGAGTCGACGACCTGGCCAACAACCGGGGCAAGGTCGTGGCCAGGGCCCTGGTCAGGCGATGGATCAGGCTGATCGTGCCATGGGCAACGCGACTCGCGCTCTCGAAAGCGGTCGTCCTGTAGATGCTGTCGGTTCGCAGGGCCAGGCACTCAATGCTCTTCGAAGGGCGGGGCGCAGCCTTATGCAACAAATGATGGATCGATTTGCGCGACAGTCCGGTCAGCGACGGAATCGCGGAAACCAACAAAACCGACCTCGTCGCGACCCGCTCGGGCGCGAAATTATGGGCGAGGATATTGATACGGATGGCATCGAGATTCCAGACGCAAGTTCGGTTCAGCGCGCCCGCGAAATTCTTGATGAACTCCGCCGCCGGTCTGGTGAAGGTTTCCGGCCAAAACTGGAACTCGACTACATCGAAAGATTGCTACAGCGCTTCTAGCGCCGCGGATATCAAACTTTATTTGCTAATGGACAGTCTCGTCAGGACCAATGGTGTTCGTGATGCGACGAACCGTTTCCCTGATTTCGGTCAACGTAAACGGTTTGGATATGACATCGTGAATCAGTGCGTCCAGATTGTGCGCCCGTTGACGTTCAGCGGCGTACCCCGTCATAAGCAAAACGGGTAGTTCCGGATAGTCTTTTGATGCTTTGAGAGCAAGAGCAATACCATCGAGCTGGGGCATCACAATGTCCGCAAGGAGCATATCGAATTGCTGATTTTGCAGAGCGTTTAGTGCCTGCATACCGTCACCAACGGCTGTCACGTCGTGGCCATCCTGCTTCAGCGCGCGGCTAACAAACTCTCTTACGGCCTTGTCGTCTTCTGCAATTAGGATGGACGCCAAAGATCAACTCCCTGAACCAGACAAAAACGCTTTGCGGGAGTTTATAAAGTTCGATGGTTTAGAAATCGTTTACGATTGGTCAAATAATCGCAGTCATAAGCCGATTTTCGAGATAATCACTAACCCTGAACGACACCTATATAGGGCAATCCGCGATATCTCTTGGCCAGATCGAGTCCATATCCAACAACAAATTCCGGATCGATGGTGAAACCTACATAATCAGCTTCAATACTGACTTTTCTTTGTGTGGGTTTGTCCAGAAGTAAACAGGTCTTCACCGAAGAGGCACCTCTCTTCTGTAAGGTCTCAACGGCAAATGCAATGGTTCGGCCGGATTCCAGGATATCATCAACAATTAGTATCGAACGTCCGGCAACATCTTCAGATAGATCATGTGTAAGATTCACAGAACCTGAGCTTTCAGTTCCCATTCCATAACTGGAAAGTGTAACAAAATCGACCTGTGCCGAGGCGCCATTGCGCTCCAGCGCCCTTACTAAATCGGCTGCGAATACAAAACTTCCTTTGAGGATAATAACGACCAACAACTCGTCGGTTTCATCAGCGACGATCTCTTTTGCGAGCGTATCAACGCGTTCCGCTATTTGGTCAGCAGAAAATAGAGTTTTAATTTCGGGGGAAGCGCCTGTGCTGGTCATCCGTATGCCTACCGCCTCTGATCAAACGTAATCGTATAATTTACGCTCCCTTTGGGAGGAACTACTTCAGTAGCAAACTTCGCTCTTTCCTTATTGAGAAGCTTCGGCAGTGGCGGATTAAAACGCCATCGTTTCAATACCCTTTTTGAATTATCCTCAATAACACCAAGCATTTTAGGAACCTTGGCGGCTTTTCCTGAATTATTGACGATATCGCCCTCAATACGTACAGCCCTTTTTCCATTTTTTTGTACCGCCCGGATCCGCTGATTCTCAATTGAAAATCCAGCACCCGGTGGCAAAACGAGGCCTAACGTCTCATAAGCAAGTATCGTCGCCGGCACCCGTTCCATAATCATTTCCCGTTTCAGGATCGCCCCCGTTACCATGCCGGCGAGCACAAGAATTACGAGCGTCCATAGAATTGCTGGCGCTTTACTTTTCTTGTTCCGGGACAGTGTCGGTAAATTTGTACCGGGCGGGCGGGCTCGACGGCTGCCTTCCAGCCGCGGTGGAATCGTTGATGGTTCGGGCGGCGGCAAATTATCAGGCTGGCGCTGCACCCAGCTATAGCTGCAGCGACTGCATCTTACGGTACGGCCAGACGGGCCGATTGCGGCAGCATCAACCCCATAGCGCGTTTTACATTCAGGACAGGTAACTATCATATCGCCCGAATTGGTGCCTGTTGGTATTTTGACGAATGCTTACACCCGTCTCCCCGTACTAGGTCGTTGTATACGGTTTCGCTATAATAATGGCAAGCAAGGTGGGGGCTCCAGAGTCACGGCTTGGAGTGCGCTGGACGCGTTAACAGCCCCTGTGCCATGCTCTGTTTATGATGGGCGCAATGGACAAAAATGGTGCAAGGCGGCGGTGACGTAATACGGTTTCAGAACGTTGGCGTCCGGTATGGTGTGGGCCCGGAAATTCTCCATGACGTTTCCCTTCGTCTGGAGGAAGGGCGCTTTCACTATTTAACGGGTGCCAGCGGCGCAGGTAAATCATCCCTGCTACGTCTCATGTACCTAGCGAATCCCCCCTCGCGCGGACTGATTTCACTGTTCGGTCATGACATCGCATCGACGCCACGTCGTGAACTCCCGGCATTACGCAGACGGGTTGGCGTCGTGTTCCAGGATTTCCGGCTGATTGATCATCTCACAGCGATGGAGAATGTTGCGCTACCTTTGCGGGTCGCCGGTGCCAGTGAAGAGCAAATTCAAGAACACGTTCCCGAACTTTTGAGCTGGGTTGGTCTTTCAGATCACATCGATGCCCGGCCGCCAACATTATCAGGCGGCCAGAAACAGCGGGTTGCTATCGCCCGCGCCGTAATCGCCCGACCGAAACTGCTCTTGGCGGATGAGCCTACGGGGAATGTTGACGATCATATTGCAAAGAGGCTGATGCACCTGTTTGAGGAGCTAAACAAAATTGGAACAACCGTGGTGTTTGCCACCCATAACGAATCATTGGTGAACGAATTTCCTCATCCGCGCCTGCATCTCGCCGATGGTGAATTAAATGATTTTTCCAGCGGCGAGGTCGTTTCCGATGACGACTCCGAGCTTGAGCGGGACGAATAATACTATGGCAAACGCTACTGTAATCCCACTCGCCCGTGACGCCTCAAGCCGCTTTCTGCCCTGGCTGATTGCATTTATGGTGTGGTTAGCTGCTTTGGCCCTTGCTGCCGTATTAGTGTTGTCGTCATTCGGAGACCAGTGGCGGAATACTCTTACAGGCACCCTTACAGTCCAAATCGCGGCGGCGCCCGATGACCACAAAATTACGACCGAATTGCGGGTTCAAAGTGCGTTGAGAATCATACGCGCAACACCGGGTATCGTCTCCGCGAAACCCGTTCCCTTAAATCAAATTTCGGACTTACTGGCACCGTGGCTCGGCAGGGACCTGTTAACTGAAACATTGGGACTGCCGATACCGAGATTGATCGATGTAAAACTCAAACAGGGCGTAGACTTCGATGTCGCAGCTTTGTGGGAGCGCTTAAATAAGGAGATCAGCGGAACGCAGGTGGACGATCATGGCGTGTGGCTGGATAAGCTGATCGCGCTCGCCAGCGCGATTGAAGCAATTGCGTTTGCAATACTGATCCTGATCAGTGTTGCAGGAATAGCAACGGTCGTATTTGCCACACGTACGAGTCTAACCATCCACCGCGACGTAATTGAGCTGCTGCATGTCATGGGCGCCAGAGATGAATTTGTTGCGGATCAGTTTCATCGGCATGCGATGTTCCTTGGGCTCAAGGGAGGTGTTGCCGGCGTTGCATTGGCTTTGATCACTTTGTGGATATTGGGTTCCTTGTGGCAGAACGTAGAATCGTCTCTTCTACCACCAGCCTCTTTAGACTTTTTGCAGTGGACCGGCATAATCGCTGTTGCGTTGGTTGCGGCCGCGATTAGTACGATAACTGCGCGGTATACCGTGCTGCGGGCACTGGGACGCATGCCATGAGCACTCGGTTCCGGCGATCCTCAAGGGGCCGCGGCAAACGGATTATATTGCGCCTGGTTTCGGGAATTCTTTTCATTTGCCTGATTTGGATATTCGGATTGATTTGGTTTGTAAGCGAAGTACCGAAAAACCCGACGAATGACGAAACAAAAACTGATGCAATCATCGTGCTTACGGGAGGCACTGGCCGATTGGAAACCGGCCTTCAGCTTCTATCCGAAGGGCACGCCAGGTTGCTTTTTGTTTCCGGTGTGGCGCGTGGCGTCGATGTGCAGGCCTTGCTTCGTCTTGTACGGCGTAAACCGAATGATTTCGCCTGTTGTATTGCCGTCGGCTATCAAGCGGATAATACCGCGGGAAATGCACATGAAACTACGGAGTGGATCACAAAAAATAAATTGAGTTCTCTGAGGCTTGTCACGGCAAATTATCATATGCCGAGAAGCCTGTTCGAATTTCGCCGTGCGATGCCGGACATCAAGATCCTGCCCCATCCGGTTTTTCCACCCCAGTTCAAACGGGAGAATTGGTGGCGTTGGCCAGGGACGGCACAATTGCTTGCAAGCGAGTTCAACAAATTTTTGATAGCCAAAACCGGACTTGAACAAGGCTATATTCCGGATGGTCTCAAACCATGACCATGGCGCGGTCTCTCCTTTATCAGGGTCTGTACGGCATTTGGGCGTTTCTCATGTGCTTCGCGTTCCTGCCATCACTGATACTGCCGTTTTGGGCCAGTAAATTTATCGCCAAGTTCTGGACGAAATCGGTCTACTGGTTACTCCGGACTACGTGCGGTTTAACCTATCGGATTGAAGGGGCCGATCAGATTCCGAACGGTCCTGTCCTTTACGCTTCGAAACATCAATCCGTATGGGACACACTGTTTTTTCCTTATGAAGTCGAAGATTCGGTGATTGTTTTAAAACGGGAACTCTTTTGGCTCCCGTTTTTTGGTTGGTATGCAAAAAAATACGGCTCTATAGGCATTGACCGTGGAGCAGGTGGTGCCGCCATCCGCCAAATGCTTCGTGAGGCAAGAAAAGCCATCGAAAAAGGCCGTCCTGTCGTTATTTTTCCAGAAGGCACAAGAATGCCGCCCGGAGAAAAAGGCGTTTATCAGAGTGGTGTCGCAGCGCTTTATAATGACCTTAAGGTCCCGGTCGTACCGGTTGCTCTGAACTCAGGTCTATTTTGGCCAAGGCGTCGACTCATCCGGCGACAGGGAGTGATTACATTACGTTTCCTGCCTCCAATTCCGCCGGGACTGCCCAGAAAAGAGTTTATGAGGCGTCTTGAAACGGACCTAGAAGCGGCGCAAGCGGACCTTTGCAGCCCCGAACACGGTGAATAGCCCTAAAGGACGGAATTTGAATGTGAGAATCGTGAAAACTGGGGATAAGTTGCGCTCAAAATGTCTTATTGTGGATAATTTGATGCCAAAACCCTGCCCGTCGCACAACTTTTTCGTCCTTCGCAGATATTGAACATAACAAGAACATTGAGTTAGGTTTCGGTTGTTGATATTGTAGGTGGCCCCACTTACGTGAAACACTGACAGAGAATTCTACGGGGCAGCTGCATGACCGCCATCTCATCAATTTCCCAACAAATATGGGACATGAAATACCGGTTCAAGGAACCGGATGGCACAGTTCACGACAAAACAATAGAAGATACGTGGCGCCGTATAGCCGCCGCCTTGTCAGCGCCTGAGCAAAACCCGGATGTGTGGCAAGACCGGTTCTATAAAGCGCTCGAAGATTTTAAATTTCTGCCTGCCGGACGGATCATTGCCGGTGCCGGAACCGCCCGGCAGGTCACCCTATTCAACTGCTTTGTCATGGGAACCGTTCCCGATGATATGGCAGGCATTTTCGATCATTTGAAAGAAGCTGCGCTGACGCTACAGCAGGGAGGCGGTATCGGATATGACTTCTCCACCCTGCGCCCCAAAGGAGCGCTTGTCCGCGGTGTAGGCGCCGATGCGTCGGGCCCGCTTTCATTCATGGATGTCTGGGATTCAATGTGCCGCACGATCATGAGTGCAGGTTCCCGGCGGGGTGCAATGATGGCAACGATGCGCTGCGACCATCCAGACATTGAGGCATTTATCGAAGCCAAGAGGGAACCAGGCCGCCTAAGGATGTTCAACCTTTCGGTTCTGGTTACCGACCCGTTTATGGAAGCAGTGGAACAGGGCGCCCCCTGGGATTTGAAATTCGACGGTCAAAACTACCGAACTGTTCCAGCACGAGATCTCTGGGACAAGATTATGCAGGCGACCTACGCCTATGCAGAGCCCGGCGTAATTTTCATTGACCGGATCAACGAGCAAAACAACCTCGCCTATTGCGAAGATATAAGCGCAACTAATCCATGCGGTGAACAGCCTTTGCCGCCCTACGGCGCTTGCTTGCTCGGCTCTATCAATCTAGCACGGCTCGTAAGGGAACCTTTCTCCGAAGCTGCACACCTTGATCTGGACGAGCTGGCTAATTTAGTGCCGGTTGCGGTTCGCATGATGGATAACGTCGTGGACGTCTCAAACTTTCCGCTTGAGTCGCAAGCCCGGGAAGCGCGTGCAAAACGCCGGATCGGGCTCGGTATCACGGGTCTTGGAGATGCTTTGATCATGTGCCGGGCGCGTTATGGCTCGGCAGAAGCGGTTGCGCTGGCAAAAGAATGGTCGGCAGCTATAGAGCGCCACGCCTATCTGGCATCGATAGAAATTGCGGCTGAGAAAGGTTCGTTCCCGCTCTTTGACGCTGAGAAATTTGCCGCAGGACGCCACATCAAGACGCTGGATAGCGACGTCCAACAAGCCATTGCCGAGCATGGAATTCGAAATGCATTGCTGACCTCTATCGCCCCAACGGGCACGATATCGATTTTCGCAGATAACGTTACGTCGGGTATCGAGCCGGTTTTCGCCTATAGCTATACCCGTAATGTGCTGATGCCGGATGGTACGCGTGAGGCCGAAGAAGTATCGGATTACGCCTGGCGGCTTCATCGCACAATATTTGGTGAAATGACGTCCCTCCCGGACTATTTCGTCGACGCAGAAGCGCTTTCCCCGCATGACCACCTGGTTATGCAGGCGGCTGTTCAGGAACATATCGATAGCTCGATCTCAAAGACTATCAATTGTCCGGAAGCCTTGGATTTCGACGCTTTCAAAGAAGTTTATCAAGAGGCCTATGCGCTTGGCTGCAAAGGGTGCACGACCTATCGGCCCAATGAGATTACCGGGGCGGTCCTTGAAAAATCCGAGAGTTCGGAAAATGTTGCCTCGCAGGCCGAACTTCCGTTGGATGCGCCGCCCGCCAAACCAAAAGACGATCTCGATTCAGGTGGTGTCGTATACATGACACAGCCGCTCAATCGGCCGGAAGAATTGCCGGGTCAAACCTATAAAATCAAATGGGCGGAAAGCGAACACGCCATTTACATCACGATCAATGACATTATTCAGGATGGAAGGCGCCGGCCTTTTGAGGTCTTCATTAATTCAAAAAACATGGAACATTACGCCTGGACGGTCGCACTGACGCGCATGATCAGTGCTGTCTTCCGGCGCGGTGGCGATGTATCTTTTGTGGTGGAGGAGCTCAAGGCCGTGTTTGATCCTCGCGGCGGCCAATGGTTTGAGGGAAAATATGTCCCCTCGTTACTGGCAGCGATCGGTGGTGTCATAGAACGTCATATGATCGATATCGGATTTCTACCGCGTCCCGGGGAAGCCGAAACAGCGCAAGCAGCGCTTGCTGCGGAAGGAGGCGGTGGAGCTTCAGCAAGCAATGAAGCGAAAACCCGCCGAATCGTACCTCACCAATGCCCGAAATGCGGCGAAGCCGCAATGATCCGTCAGGAAGGCTGCGATCTCTGCACCTCCTGCGGCCATAGCAAGTGCGGGTGACGCAGAAAACGACTACTCCGCTTCAACCGGGTTCTGCAGCAACCCTACCCCATCAATTTGCACTTCAAGGTGATCACCTGGCTTAAGATAACCGGGAGGATCATGTTCAATCGCCGATCCGCCGGGACTGCCGGTACAAATCAGATCACCCGGCTCCAGTTGAGTGAAGCGCGAGATATAGGAAATCACGAACGGAATATCGAAGATCATCATGTCGGTGCCGCCATTCTGACGTTCCTCGCCATTCACCCGCGTCACGATTTGTAATTTCATCGGGTCTTCGATCTCGTCCGCCGTAACAATCCACGGACCCATTGAGCCGGAGCGCCACTGGTTTTTAACGGGGCAGTTTTGCGTACCGCGCCCAATCCAGTTGCGGACACTGCCCTCATTGGCAATCGTATACCCGCCGACATAGGACATCGCATCTGCTTCGTTGATGTGACGTCCCTGCTTTCCAATAACGACGACGAGTTCGCCTTCATAATCGAGTTGATCACCATCGTCCGAACCACGAATTATCGGTTCTTCGTGAGCGGAAAAAGAATCACGGAAGCGGGGAAAAATACTCGGCCAATCGGGACGGCCGTCTTCCATCACTTCGTGATAGGCGTAGTAATTTCGACCTACGCAAAAAATCTTGCTTGGATTGTGAATTGGCATTCGAAAGGTGATATCGCTCAGACCAAAGGTCGCTGCGCTGGCATCGACACTTGCTTTCAGCGATGTCAGGGCACCCGCACCCGCCATCAATACACATTTGAGATTTGCAAAGTGCGTTTCCTGATACATAACGCCGGACAGATCTACGATGCCATCATCTTTAATAGCGCCATAACCTTCCCGCCCATCATGGTAAAAGCTCACGAGCTTCATATTTTCCTCCCTCAAATTCGATAGCTATTTTTACCGCAATTCTGACCTCGGGGGTAGCAGGTGCTAACCAAGCCTTTCAACATGGGTCAAAATTTCGGCTAAATTTGCGTCGGGCATGCCTAACTGTTCCAAATGCTCAACCGTCGACGCCAAGTAGTCTCGATTCAGCCCGTTCTTCCCGCGGCCGCGGGAGATCCGGCGCGCCATATCCTCAAGAGACATCTCGGCGACATATAGTGCATGATCGCGATTAACTACGAATGTGTAGGCAACCACGGATTCGTCGCCAATTGTAATCATAACTCTTTGACAACTATAGATTTCCTCCGGCATTTCGCGGTCAGCCAGATAGGCAAACACCTCGTCGCGGTCTCGCTCTGCAATACGAAGTGCCAGGCCACGACACTCGCTTCCGCGATCCAACCCGAGTGACAGGCCGGGCTGTTCGGGTGTTCCGCGATAGATGATAGAGGAGACACAAAAACGGCGATGCCACCCTTTCAACGTGGCCTCTCGTATTTCCGCTGGCGTGAAACCTGTGTTCCACATCAAAGAGCCATAGGCGAAGAACCAAACATCACCGAGTTCGTTGACGATAATGCGCCGGCGGTTTTCCTTGTCGGGCGATTTCATACAATTTTCATCTGTTTACAATCGCGACGCCGGCAACGGCGATTGCCATGCCTATCAGTGCCATCAGTGCAAATGTTTCACCGAACATTAGCCACCCCATTATGGCTGTCGTCGGCGGGCTTAAATAAATCAAACTTGTGACCTGCGCCGCCGCACCGCGCTGAACGAGTATAAAGTAAAGAGCGATGGCAATCACCGAAAGGCCGACCCCTGACCAGATCAGCGCGAAAATAAACTCACCTGTCCAATCGACGGCCATGGTCTCGATCTGAGTAGCCAAAAACCCAATAATAACAAAGGAAGCCGCATTTTGGACGGTCACAGCGGCGCGCGCATCGACCTCCGCGCAGAACCGTTTTTGATAGATGGTGCCGATTGTAATTCCAATGAGCGCAAGACCCGCGAACGCAACCGCCCATGCACCCTGCCCAACCAATTCCACTTTCTCAGCAACGACGAGGCCAAGACCGACAAATCCCATTCCCAGTCCAAGCCATTGTTTTGACGTAACTTTTTCTCCCAGCAACGGTGCGGCAAGCGATCCGGTGATCAACGGCTGAAGTCCGACGATGAGGGCCATCACGCCGGTCGATAAACCAAAATAGATCCCGTAAAAGACCCCCGTAAGATAAGTCGTTTGCACGAGCAGGCCCGCCACGATCACATGAATAAATGCGGTGGGAGTCTTTGGCCAACGAACCCGCCAGAAAACCGTTAGCGGAACCAACACAACCAGAGCCACAAGAAACCTAAGGGCCAAAAAGGTGAAGGGTTCTGCATATGGCAGACCAAATTTGGCTGAGACGAATCCGCTTGCCCAAAAGAAAATGAACAAGCCGGATGCAGCTACCATCCAGCCGGGTGAAAGTGCTTTAGGTTTTTCTTGTGTCATAAGGATACTCAATGGCCAACAAGTGTAACCTTTCCACTGCTTCGCGACCAGCAATCCAAACCTCGACCGGCTTCCCCAGGATGCCTATAAACAGGCATGGCTTTCGAACTGAGCAGATGGCGCAAAACATATATCGCGACGGCATTGATCCTCGCAGGGTTAGGCGCTCTCAATACCGGCATATGGTTCGCAGCAGCACATCTGTTTGAGCGCGGCATCGAGAACTGGGCGGCGGCGCAACGCGCACAAGGCTGGACCGTCGAGTATAAATCGGTGGCGTGGAGCGGCTTTCCGTGGCGGTGGCAAATGACCATCGAGGAACCGATGCTCAGCAGCAAAAAAAGCGGTGCGCCATTTCATTGGTCGGGCCCTTTTATTGATCTTAACTTGCGGCCCTGGAGCATTAGACGTATCGGATTTCATACCTCAGGTGAACACCGGCTCGGATATGGTACGGCACGGGAGGTTGATGCCAATAGGATTGACATTGGCGCTGGTCATGGCGATTTGCTGTTTGCTCATAAAGGCAACCTCAAAAACATTGGTATCGTCGTCGAAGGGGCAAATTTCGAAACCAAACTGGCTCAAACTTATCGTTTTACACAACTCAATGCCCAGATGGATCTCGACCAGCAAGGGCAGTCAAATACGAAGCCGCATCAAACCCCCATCTTCAGTCTAAATGCCGAACTGTTTGGTTTAACCCTGCCGAAAGACCTTAAACCCGCTTTAGGTCAGACGATTAGCCGGATAACTCTTACAGCTGATTTTCTGGGCACGGCACAGGGCGACACGCTCAAACAAGCCCTTTCCAACTGGGCGTATAGTGGTGGCTCCTTGGATCTGACAAAGATTGAGCTTGGATGGTCCAAACTGGATGTTTCAGCAACTGGAACACTGGCTTTGGACTCCGATCTGCAGCCCATTGTCGCCATGAGCGGTAAAGTTTCAGGGTACGGTGAAACGCTGGATCAACTGGCTGATTCCGGAATTATCAAACCGGGTACCGCAATGGTCACCCGCTTCGCTTTGCGAGCATTGGCAAACAGCACTGGAGATCGGAAGAGCGAGTATATCGGGGTGTCTTTTACAATCCAGGATGGCTACCTGCACGTCGGACCCGTAAAACTGATCAAGTTGCCCAGAATTATTTGGGACTAATCATTTATATCATCACCGGGGGGTTTAGGCGGTATGTGCTGACCCGCTTCAATCACGCTGCGGCGAATTTCGCGCGTCCGCGCGAATAATGCCTCAAGGCCATCGCCATCTCCGTCCCGAATAGCCCTCTGGAGCCCGCTCAAATCTTCAGACAAACGCCCCAGCATCTCCAATACAGCGTCCTTGTTATTGAGAAAAATATCCCGCCACATTACCGGGTCGGATGCGGCGATACGCGTGAAATCGCGAAATCCGCTGGCAGCAAATTTTACAACCTCGGATTTCAAACGATCTTCGAGGTCAGTTGCCGTTCCAACGATTGTGTATGCAATGAGGTGTGGGACATGCGATGTTATCGCCAACACCTGATCGTGATGATCGGGATCCATTCGTTCAATCTTACTACCCGTTCGGCACCACAAATCAGCAACCTTTTCAATCGCTTCTTCGTTTGACCCAGCGACCGGGGTTATGATCATCCATCGATCTTCAAACAATGTATCAAAGCCAGATTCGGGTCCCGAATTTTCGGTACCGGCGATTGGATGGCAGGGAACAAAATGCACGCCTTCAGGGATATGGGGTGTAACAGCATCAATCACCGCCCGTTTCACCGATCCGACATCGCATATGATGGCTCCTGGTTTCAGCGAGGCTGACATCGCTTCCGCAATAGCGCCGTAGGCTCCTATAGGTGTACAGATAACGACCAGATCGGCATCGGTGACCGCCTCGCCAACATCCGCTGTAACGTGATCAGCGAGATCAAGTTCGAGTGCCGTTTTTCGGGTTTGTTCCGTCCGCGCGCAGGCGACAATAGTATCCGCCAATCCATCACGACGAATTACGCGCGCAAGGGACGAACCAATCAGCCCGATGCCAATAAAGGCAATTTTATTAAACAAGATATCCGCCATAATTCCCTACGTCGCCATAAATTCTTTTGTGGCATCGGTAAACGCCCGCATTTCATTTTCCCGGCCGATAGTCACCCGAAGGCAGTCGGGCAATCCGTATCCACCCGTTTCGCGTGGAATTATTCCTTTCGACCCATAGTACGCCATCGCTGCCTGCGAATTATGTGACGCGTCATCGCGAAACCGCACCAATAGAAAATTAGCTGCACTCGGGAATACCGTCAGCCCGCAATCCGTCAAACGATCATGTAGCCACGGCAACCAAACCGCATTGTGATCACGCGCTGCTGCAAGATGTTCCCTATCCTGGACAGCCGCCTTGCCGGCTGCTTGAGCTGCCGTAGATAGATTAAACGGGCCGCGCAGCCTGTTGAGCACATCTGCAATAGAAGGTGGGCAGTACGCCCAACCAATACGCAGCGCCGCCAATGCATAAATTTTTGAGAATGTGCGCGTAACAACGGTGTTCTCCGCAGCATCCACGAGGCTTAATCCCATATCGTAGTCATTTCGTGTTACAAACTCTGCATAGGCACAATCGATTACCAATAATATGTCTTCGCGCAGCCCAGCCCGAAGTCGTGCCAGTTCGTCAGCAGGAATATAGGAGCCCGTTGGGTTATTCGGATTGGCGATAAAAACAATTCGCGTCTTTTCGGTAACCCGCGCCAAAGTTGCGTCAACATCGAAAGTCAAGTTTGTTTCCGGCACCTTGATCGGCGTCGCACCGACGCAGTGGGCAACTATGGGATACACATTGAATCCGTGCTCTCCCAACAAAATCTCATCGCCTGGGCCCGCATAGCCACGTGCCAGGTTATACAAGAGCTCATCGGAGCCTGCGCCGCAGACGATACGATCAGGGTTCAAACCGTTTGCCAAACCAATGGCATCCCGCAATTCCACGGAATTACCATCTGGATAAATCTTTAGGGAACCCACTGAGTCACGAAAAGCCGCCATCGCCGCCGGGCTCGGCCCCAATGCACTTTCATTTGCGGAAAGTTTCATTGCAGCCATTTGCCCATCCACCGAGGATTTTCCCGGAACATAGGGTGCTAACTCCATTATACCAGGACGGGGGGTGAGCATCTTATGTCTCTGCGGTCAAAGGTACGGCATAACTGCCGACGGCCCGTGCGATTGAGAAATCGGTATTGTCTTCAAGAAACTTGGTCACACGATCATCTTCGGTTGCCACAAAGCCCTCGACTTCAATCAAAAAAATCTCACGTCCCGCCGTCACGCCGGATTTGGTGAGGGTAACCAGAGCTGACGGCGGCAAGCCGGCAGTAGATAACGAGCCGGTTAATCGTGAACGGCTGATCGGCTCTTCACATTCTACTATAAGAAAACTTCGATCTTCCCCCGTTTCTACTGGCGCCATATCCGCAACCAGTAGGGCTTCCGCGGGTGCACCGCGTCTGTTTCCTCCTGTTACAAACGGTAATCGCGCACAAATACGCACTTGCCGACCGCCCACTTCACTGCCGAGCAAGGGCCACCAGGGATCAGCTTCATCAATCTGCGGCATGGGCAAAACGCCTGCCGTCGCCGCACCGTCGGCAACCGCCTGCAGAACACCGCGTGTCGTCGCATGCCTGGATAATGGTGTCTGTGATCCGAATTGATCGCGGGCGATATCCCAGTAGGCCGGATCTTCACCATCCCAAACGGCAATCGAAAACTCACCTTGCATAGCGACAAAGGCGGACATGAGCTCTCGCCAAACCCGCACGATTACCGCAGAGGCTAAAGGACCGCTATGACGATCGACCAGTCGGCGCAGAACCTCTGCTTCCCGGCCTGGACGAAAGACGCTGCCGCTTTCATCTGCCTTGGCATCCTTTATGCGCGCGACAACTTCGGCTCGCCGCATGATCAAATCATGCAGCGCTTCATCAATGGTATCGATCTCGCTTCGGAGGTCGTCCAAATTGTTGCTGTCCGTGCTCATAAAAGCCTCAAAATTCTATAATCTACCCCCGATACAGGGCTGAGCCGCGCGTTTATAGCGCGCCAAGGCCACAACCAAAAGCAAAGAAAACATTGATAATTTTCCCACTTCGACATAGCTATCATGGAAATTTTGGCAGTAGTCATCAGGAACCAATGTTGAAATGGCAGATTCGACCCAATCGATGAGCCTGATTGCAAATGGAGAATTGCCCGGTTACCAGGTTGAACTGGGAACCGACGGGCCTTTGCGCCTTGATTCCGGCGCTGAACTTGGTCCTTTCATGATCGCATACCAAACTTATGGCAATCTCAATGCTGACAAATCAAATGCCATTCTGGTTTGCCACGCTCTGACAGGCGATCAATACCCCGCAGAAAAACATCCTGTCACCCAAAAAGACGGTTGGTGGGATCTGATGATTGGCCCCGGCCAGGTAATCGACACAGACCGATATTTTGTAATTTGTTCAAATGTTCTTGGTGGCTGCATGGGAACTACCGGCCCCAGTTCCATTGACCCCAAAACTGGCGAGCCATATGGCCCCGAATTCCCAGTCATCACAATCGGAGACATAGTGCGGGCCCAAAAGATGCTGATCGACCACCTCGGAATTGAAAAGCTATTCTGCGTCATTGGTGGATCGATGGGCGCCATGCAGGTCCTAGAGTGGGCGTCCAAATACGGTGACAGTCTTTATTCGGCAGTGCCGATTGCGGGTGCGCCGAGGCATTCCGCACAAAACATTGCTTTTCACGAAGTTGGCCGTCAGGCAATTATGGCGGATCCGGATTGGTGCCAGGGCAATTACATCACAGAAAATAAACGGCCCCGCCGGGGCCTCGCTGTAGCCCGTATGGAAGCGCACATAACCTATTTGTCTGAAACGGCCTTGCATCGCAAGTTTGGTCGACGCCTGCAGGAGCGGGAAAAAATTTCTTACGGATTTGATGCCGATTTTGAAGTTGAATCCTATTTGCGGCATCAGGGAAGCACCTTTGTTGAACGGTTCGACGCAAACTCCTATCTCTACATCACGCGTGCTATGGATTATTTCGATATGGCCGCCGAGCATAATGGTGTTTTGGCTGATGCCTTTCGAGACACAAATGTTCGCTTTTGTGTGGTTTCTTTTTCCAGTGACTGGCTCTATCCGACCATTGAAAGCCGTACCGTTGTTCACGCGCTCAACGCTGTTGCTGCGAATGTGAGTTTTCTGGAAGTGCAAACTGATAAAGGCCATGACGCCTTTTTGCTCGATGAACCGGTTCTTCACAAAACCCTGTCCGGCTTTCTCGACGGCGCTGTCCGAAATAGCGGGATTTCGATATGAATCCGCTTCCTGCAGCCGGACCGCTAAGGCCAGACCAACAGCTCATTAGCGACATGATCACGCCAGACAGCCGTGTGTTGGACGTTGGCTGTGGCGACGGCGCGTTGCTCGCATATTTGGCCGAGGAAAAAAATGTTGATGCACGCGGTATCGAGTTGAGCCAGGAAGGCGTGAACGCATGCGTTGCGCTTGGTCTCTCGGTTATCCAGGGCGACGCGGATACTGATCTCGCGGATTACCCTACCAACGCATTCGACTATGTCGTCCTTGGCCAGACCTTGCAGGCAACACGAAACCCAAAGGACGTTTTGGAAACATTAGTCCGTATAGGGCAACATGCGGTGGTTTCTTTCGTCAATTTTGGACATTGGCGGACGAGACTTTCATTATTGGTCAATGGCCGGGTTCCCGTACCCGCCGGCAACAAATTCGGCTGGCACGACAGCCCCGACATTCATCTTTGTACAGTCCTCGATTTCGTCGATCTCTGCGAGACTTTGGGACTCACAATCGAAAACGGCCTATCCATTGATCGCCACAATCGCGTGCGACAAATCAAAACGGGGAGCCGGATCGCCAACCTTAAAGGTGAACAGGCGATCTTCCTGCTTAGCCGGGAGTAGTTTCCTGATTTGATCGATGCGCTCCAGGGACCGGCGCAGTATAACGGCGTCGCCTGGGGGCTTTCGCTGAATCAGCACTCGCGGCGTAAATCTGCTTGCCGGCTTCGACAATCAAAACTCCGGAGAATGTCGGAAATAATCTTGATCCGACTTCTTCCCATGCGCGCGAAGACGCCAGCATCACACGGGATTGGGAGGGCGGCATGTAGAGTGCTCTTTCTGTCTGGATTGGCGTAAACAGTGTATCGCGCAACAGCCGATTAAGCTGCGCTGGCGTATAGGGGTATCCGTGTCCAAATGGTGTCCGGTCCATGCGTGCCCAAATCCCACGCCGGTTCGGCACGACCGCTATGAGACGGCCGCCATCTGCAAGCACGCGCCACACCTCACGTAACATTGGCCTTAATTGTTCGCTACATTCCAGGGCATGGACCATAAGCACCCGGTCAACCGAAACATCAGGCAATGGAATTTCTGCTTCTTCGCAAAGAGTGACTTTTCCAGTCCCTTCCACTGGCCAATGCAACACACCCTGACGAGCCGGCATCGCCGCGATTACGCGTTCAGATTCCTCTTCAAATAGCGACAAGTAGGGTGTGGCATAGCCTAACCCCAAGATGCGCTGCTGGGAGGTATTGTCCCAAATTTGCCGAATACGCTGTCCAATAAGCGATTCGGCATTAGGCCCCAGATTGCTCCGGTAAAAATCGCGTAAATCGACAACGTCATTCCACATGATACCAACTTATCACAGCAATCCGCCGAATAGTGAAGCGTGCAGTTGGCGCGTGCCTATCGCTTTGCTAGGTTGCAGAGGAATTGACGCTGCAAGCAGAGGAAACACGCAATGTCTACGCTCGAAATCGAACAAATCGCAACACGCACTGATAACTATGTGTATCTCATCAAGGAATCCGGACAAGGAAAAGTCGGAGTCATCGACCCGTCGGATGCCGAACCTGTATTGGAAGCACTTGATCGGCTCGGTTGGGAGCCAACACATATAATCAATACACACCATCACAATGACCACACGGGCGGCAATCTGGAAATCAAAGAAAAATACGGCTGTGTCGTAGTGGGCCCGCTTGCAGATCACGACCGGATCGCGGGAATAGATATCGATGTCGGCGATGGCGACACATACGCCTTTGGCGATGCCGTTGCCAGAGTCTATGACACGCCGGGACATACGCGGGGTCACATCGCCTACTGGTTTGAAGAAAGTAAAGCGTTGTTCTGCGGCGACACGCTTTTCGCCCTCGGTTGCGGCCGGGTATTCGAAGGAACTTTTGAGCAGATGTGGGATTCACTCGGAAAGCTTCGTGCCCTACCGGATGATACGATGGTTTATTGTGCCCACGAATATACTCAAGCCAATGCGAAATTCGCCATTACTATCGAGACCGAGAATCAGGCGCTTATTGACCGGGCCGCCGAGATCGACGCCTTGCGCGCCGAGAACAAACGGACGGTACCTTCACTCTTAGGTCTCGAAAAGGAAACCAACCCGTTTCTCAGGGCGGATGTTTCATCTGTTGCAGAAGCGGTTGGCCTGCCATCCGGTAGCCCGCTTGAAGTGTTCAGCGAAGTTCGTACCCGAAAAGATAATTTCTGACCAAAGTTTCAGAAATCGGCACCGGCTCAGTCGCGGGCAACACACATGGCGATTCCCATGCCGCCACCGATGCAAAGTGTTGCGAGACCTTTTGCAGCGTCACGCTTTTCCATTTCGTAGAGTAGGGTTGTTAAAACGCGAGCGCCTGAAGCCCCGACAGGATGGCCGATGGCAATCGCCCCGCCATTGACGTTTAGCTTTTCTTCGTCCCAACCGAGGTCTTTGCCCACGGCGAGAGATTGCGCTGCAAAAGCTTCATTCGCCTCGATGAGGTCGAGATCATCAACTGTCCAGCCCGCCTTATCCAATGCAGCACGACTAGCGGGGATGGGTCCCGTTCCCATGATTGCAGGGTCTACACCGGCTTGCGCCCAAGAGACAATCCGAGATCGCGGTTCGATACCACGCCCCTTTGCCTCATCGGCCGTCATGAGAACCAGCGCGGCAGCGCCATCATTGATTCCTGACGCGTTGCCAGCCGTAACAGTACCATCTTTGGCAAATGCCGGCCGCAGTCCCGCAAGCGACTCTGCCGTTACACCTGCGCGGGGATATTCGTCCTGATCAATGACTGTTTCACCTTTACGGGTCTTAATTGTCACAGGAGTGATTTCGTCCTTAAACCTGCCATCGGCCTGTGCCGCCTCGGCGCGCTGCTGCGACTGCGCCGCAAAAGCGTCTTGCTGCTCGCGGCTGATTTGCCACTGATTTGCAATATTCTCGGCCGTGCAACCCATATGGTAGCCATTGAAGGCATCCCAAAGCCCATCGCGGATCATGGTATCGACCATCTCTGCATCGCCCATTTTTTTGCCGCCGCGTAAATGCATGCAGTGGGGTGCCTGTGTCATGCTTTCTTGACCCCCGGCGACAACGACAGAGGCGTCACCGCTCCTTATCGCCTGAAAGCCCAGTGCCACTGTTTTAAGACCTGATCCGCAGAGCTGATTCACGCCATAAGCCGGTACTTCAACGGGCAAATCCGCCCCGATAGCAGCCTGACGCGCGGGATTTTGTCCTGCACCGGCGGTTAATATCTGACCCATGATAACTTCGGATACCTCTTCCGGCGCAACGCCAGCGCGTTCAAGAGCCGCCGAAATTGCAACGGTACCAAGCTCGGATGCAGATACATCGGCAAACGCACCGTTAAATGTGCCAACCGGGGTCCGCGCTGCACTCGCAATTACAATATCGTCCATGGGAAGTGCCTGTTTCCTCTACAAGAAATATGGATCACCTTATAACGAAGGCAACCGCAACAGGCCATGGGGTCTCTGAAATTTTCGTAGAAAGGTTACCCGGCGATAAGCCGGACCGGCTGATGCTCGATTTGGAGTGGTTCTGGTTCAGGCACTTTATCTTCGTCCCCATTCCACGGAAGTTCCAGCTCAGGCTTTCCAAAGGCCCATCCTTGCAACAGCTTTACGCCCTCCTCCTTGAGCATCTGAGCCTGTTCCATGGTTTCTACACATTCGGCAACCGTTTCAAGATTGAAGTTCCGCGCGAGATCCAAAAGTGATCGTATAAAGATTAAATTAGCAGGGTTTTGGACTAAGTCCCGGACAAATGAGCCATCGATTTTGACCATGTCGACCGATAAAATTTTGAGATGCCGGAATGAAGTGTAGCCTGCGCCAAAGTCATCGAGGGCAACCTTACAACCCAATTTGCGGAGTGTTGAGACAAACCGGGCGCATTCTTCAACATCTTCAAGACCCGCCGTCTCGGTAATTTCAACAATAAGCCGCTCAGCAATGTCACGCTCATTCCGGAGCAAACCAACGATATGACGCAGCCAGGCCTTGTCACCAGCGGTCAGCCCAGAAACGTTGATAGCGAGACGGGCGGCTGGATTTTCTGCCATCACTTTTACTGCGAGGTCCAAAACCCTGCGGTCAATCAACCGAACGAGTCCGAGTTCCTCCACAACCGGCATAAAGACACCAGCAGCAACGATTTCTCCATCGGGTTGGATCATCCGGAGCAGACATTCATGGACCACCGGTTCATGCGACTCCGTGCTAACGATGGGTTTATAGGAAAGTACAAGACGGTCTTCGCGAAGAGCCTGTTTGACCTGTTCCGCAATAACCATGTTCTTTCGGTGACCTTCGCGCTGTTCCTCCGAATAACAATAGACGGACCAGGTGTTGCGCCCGGCTCGTTTGGCATTCTGCAAAGCGATATCAGCCTTGGTCATCGCATCAGTGGCAGTCATCGCAGAGTCCGGGAAACAGGCGGCACCGATGGATACTGTGACATGGATTGGGCCGGCCGGTGTATCAACCTCGGTGTCTCGCGCTGCTTCAAGGATTTTTTCCGCGGCGACATGAAGTTCTGAACTCGGACAGTTACTGAGAACCACACCGAAGCGGTCTCCTCCCATCCGGCCAATAACGTCACAGGCCCGGAGGCAACGATCCAAACGGTGACCCAACGCAACGATCACAGCATCCGCCACTTCATAGCCGAAAGCCTGGTTCACCATATTGATGTTATCGATGCCAATAACGAGAAAGGCACCCACTACTTTGTATCGGGAACCATAGTACAAGGCCTGATCAAGCGACTCTCGCAACCGCGTCCTGTTATAGTGACCGGTCAACTCATCATAGTTCGCCAGATATTGCGTTCTTTCATGTTCGTCCTTGCGCTGGTTGATGGCCCGCATAGTGCCGCGCAATCGAACCGGCTTTCCGTCCGGGCCCATTTCCGCAATGCCGCGATCATGAAACCACCGTTGTTCGCCATTGCAATCACGAACCCGAAACTCGCATTCAAATTCCGTGCCGCCCTGATAAAGAGAAGAGATTTGTTCCAAATGAAAAGTAAGGTCTTCCGGATGCAAACGCTGATGAAATAGCTCACCCGTCGAAATTTGATGGAGCCCGGAAATATTGAATGAATCAACGGCACGACCGAGCCACGAGAACTCGTCTGACGGCAAATCCCAGTCATAGACAACATCGCCGGATGCAGCGATGGCTGCCCGGAGACGTTCTAATTCTGTAGATGCGTCGCTCATGTCATGCTTCCTGCATTCGTTCGATCTCCTACATGGAGATCCGCTTCTACTTCTAAGAGTCATCCACTGATGACTTTCAGGGCTAGGATAGCTGACGAGGTATTTCTAAAATATTAAAATAAAAAATTAAAAAACATAAACCAAAAGAAATATAATTGGCGAAATACCTAATAAATAATATTACTATATATTTAATTTTCTATTTATTTTTATAGTTAATATTAATTACGGTTAATAAAAATAAATAGAAAATTATTTTTTT
>CEUQ01170707.1_pt1 | contig 99641 bp, 97 predicted proteins | sample 361491 | NCBI WGS metagenome assembly CEUQ01 (sample SAMEA2622796, study PRJEB7988) | marine metagenome | biome: marine biome (ENVO:00000447); feature: marine epipelagic mixed layer (ENVO:xxxxxxxxx); material: "saline water (ENVO:00002010), including plankton (ENVO:xxxxxxxx)" | depth 120 m | reverse complement strand
TTTCTATTAATACTGCAGTCTGAATAGTCATATGAAGAGAACCTGCAATGCGAGCCCCCTCTAAAGGCTTTGTACCTATATATTCTTCACGTAGCTGCATCAAACCAGGCATTTCATTTTCTGCAATTGCAATTTCCTTGCGACCCCATCCTGCAAGCGATATATCAGCAACTTTATATTCAGTGGCTTTGACATTAACAGTATTTAACTCAACGCTCATAAAAACTCCTCAAATAATTAAGTGCGTTGACACAACACCCTTAAAGACTTAACAAAAACTTACTTAATGATTCATGCTTCTACAATAATGCTTCTTAACATAAAAACTTATCAAAGTTGATAAAAATAACACTACTATTTTAAGATTACACGTAATTCTTAATACCAGCATCAACCTTTAATTGTTCAATTTTATCAGTTACCTCCCAAGTAAATCCTTGATCATCTCGCCCAAAATGACCATAAGAAGCAGTTTTAAGATAAATTGGACGCAATAAATTAAGTGATTGAATAATCGCACGTGGTCGCAAATCAAAATTCCTCTCAATTAATTGAACAATCTTATCATCAGGAATTTTACCTGTACCAAAAGTATTAACCATCAAAGAAACAGGACTAGCAACACCAATTGCATATGCTATTTGCACCTCACACCTACTAGCAATCCCAGCTGCTACAATATTCTTGGCCACATAACGTCCAGCATATGCTGCTGAACGATCAACCTTAGAGGGGTCTTTACCAGAAAAAGCTCCTCCTCCATGATGTGCTGCGCCGCCATAAGTATCTACAACAATCTTCCGCCCAGTTAGCCCACAATCACCCATTGGCCCACCAATAACAAATCGTCCAGTAGGATTGACAAGATAACGAATATTACTATTTCGTATTTCTTCTAAAAGAACTGGCTTAATAATTTCTTCAACTACAGCTTCAGTTAAATCTGCATGAGATATTTCTGGATCATGCTGCGTAGAAATCACAATAGTTTCAATATTCTCTGGACTACCATCTCTATAATTAACTGAGACTTGAGATTTAGCATCCGGGCGTAACCATGGCAGCTGCCCACTCTTTCTTATTTCTGCCTGACGCTCTACTAGCCTATGAGCATAATGAATTGGCATAGGCATTAACTGAGCAGTCTCGTTACATGCATAACCAAACATTAACCCCTGATCACCTGCACCCTGATCTAATTCTTGCCCTTTATTACGATCAACACCTTGCGCAATATCACATGATTGTTTATTAAATGCAGTTAAGACTGAACAAGTATGTGCATCAAAACCGATCTCCGAGCTAGTATAACCAATACGTTTTATAGTTTCACGGGCAATTTTATTATAATCCACAGAAGCGTGAGTGCTGATCTCACCTGATATAATAACTAGACCAGTACTACACAAAGTCTCGCAGGCTACCCGAGCATCACTATCATGAGTTAAAATTGCATCTAAAATTGCATCAGAAATTTGATCTGAAACTTTATCTGGATGACCCTCAGATACAGATTCCGAAGTAAATAAATATTCACTCATATTAATTTCTAGTTAAATTTTAACGAATCCAAAAGGATATCAGATAATACATATTATTAGAACAGCTTATAATTAGTTAACTTTTATCCTTCTATCTTTATATATATGGATTAAAATATGAAATATAAATTTACTAAAATGCATGGTCTAGGAAATGATTTTGTCCTTATTAATTGTATAAATCAATCTATAAACCTCCGTACAGAACAATTACGTTACATTGCAAACCGTCGGATAGGAGTAGGCTGTGACCAAATATTATTAATAGAGAAGGCGAGGGGTAATGCTGATTTCTATTACCGTATTTTTAATGCTGATGGTAATGAAGTAGAACAATGTGGGAACGGTGCGCGTTGCTTTGCACGCTATATATACGACCAAGGAATGACCCAAAAAAAAGAAATCCGAGTAGAAACTCTTAATGGAATTATTATTCCTAAATTAAAAGCAAATGGTGAAATCACTGTAAATATGGGTATACCTAAATTTGAACCCAAAGAAATTCCCTTTATAGCAGATGAACGCAAACTTACATATCTACTAAATATTAATAAGAAACAAATAGAATTAAGTGTCCTCTCAATGGGTAATCCACATGCAGTACAAGTTATTGAAGATATAAACAAAGCACAAATATTAACCGAAGGGGCTTTAATAGAAAATCATTCGCGTTTCCCAAAAAATGTAAATGCGGGATACATGCAAATACTAAACCGTAAACATATCAATTTGAGAGTATATGAACGAGGTGTCGGTGAAACTCCATCTTGTGGAACCGGGGCTTGCGCTGCTGTAGTAACAGGAGTTACTCGAGGACTATTAGATTCAACAGTTAAGGTAAGTACTGTTGAGGGGAATTTAAGTATTTCTTGGGAAGGACAAAATAACCCTGTCTGGATGACAGGGCCAGCTACTTCTGTATTTGATGGAGAGATTGAACTATAAATTTAACTAAAGGAGAAACATGAAGCTCAATTCTGAGGAAGTAGCCCAATACCTTAAACAAAATCCACAATTTTTTACTGAATATAGCGATATGCTATCTGATATTTATATTCCACACCCTCATAGTGGCAATGCCATTCCTATAAGTGAACGACAAACTATAGCTTTACGAGATCAAAATAAAATTCTACAAAATAAACTTCTTGAGTTAATTAAATTTGGTAAGGAAAATGATGTTATTGGTGAAAAGATGCATAATTTAGCTATAAAATTCCTTACTATCACAACTCTAATTGATTTGCTAAATCAACTTAATCTAATACTACTTGATAATTTCTCAATATCACATACAGAAATACGACTATGGAGCATAAATTTTGACAACCCAGAAATATCTAGGTTTATTAGTACTCATAAAGAGGTCCATACAATTACTAACAACTTATTTGATCCATATTGTGGACCCCAGTTACCCGATGAAATTAAATGCTGGTTTAGTGCAGGCACTGACCATTTGCACTCTTTCTCAATGATTCCCCTAAAAACAAAGAAAGCTACTGGTCTATTAGTTTTAGCAAGTGAAGATCATCAACGATTCCACCCTAAGATGGAAACACTCTACCTAAAACGCCTAGGGGAGATCATAAGTACTTTTATTTCACGATATAATAAAACAGATTATGACTAATAAAGAATCAAAGAAGAATATTCGAGATTTTAAAAACGAATATGGTATCTGATAAAAATCCACCTTCAGAAATTGATAGTTATATCTCTCATCTTATAAATGAAAGACAATTATCTCAACTAACTTGTGCTAGCTATAAACATGATATCTCTGTTCTACTGAAACTCGCTACAAAAACCCCTCTTCGCCACTTAAGAATCCACCATATTCGCCATTTTGTAGCTCAACTCCATAGCAAAGGACTCTCTGGAAGAAGCCTAGCAAGAATGTTATCAGCATGGCGCGGCCTTTATAAGTATTTAACGCGAGACCATGGATACACTCATAACCCTTGCGTAGGCTTACGTGCTCCAAAATCTACAAAACCTCTACCACATGTTCTATCCCCTGATGAAACTGCACAGCTCTTAAAATTTAAAGCCCACAATTTAATGACATTACGTGATAAAGCAATGTTTGAATTATTTTATTCTTCTGGCTTACGCTTAACAGAGCTCACCAACCTTACCCCTAAAAGCTTAAATTTTATAGAAAATACGGTGCGCATTCACGGCAAAGGCAATAAAACTCGTATTGTTCCAGTTGGCAACCAAGCAATTCAAGCATTAAAAGAGTGGATAAAGCAACGAGAAACATTACTGAAACCAGGAGAGACTGCATTATTTCTTTCGCGTAATGGTACAGGTATCAGTTCACGATCAGTTAGCCAACGCCTGAAAATAAGAGCATTACAACAAGGGATCAACATAAACGTTCACCCCCATATGTTAAGGCATTCCTTTGCCTCTCATTTATTACAATCTAGCACAGATTTACGTGCAGTTCAGGAAATGCTAGGGCATGCAAATATTAGTACTACACAAATTTATACCCACCTTGATTTCCAACATCTAGCAAAAGTCTATGATGCTACTCACCCAAGGGCAAAGAAAAAAGAATAAACCAGTATAAATACTTTTCTCTACTAATTGACGCTATAATTAAATGCTTATTAAATATCAACAACTCAATGGATCAAATTAATGACAACCATACTCTCAGCAAGAAGGGGCTCACAAGTTGCACTTGGCGGTGATGGCCAGGTAACCCTGGGCACCGTTGTAGGAAAAGCTAGTGCTCGCAAAATTCGGAGACTCTATCATGAAAAAATTCTTGCAGGGTTTGCAGGTGGTACCGCTGATGCCTTTACATTATTCGAACGTTTTGAAGGAAAACTAGAAAAACATCATGGTCACCTAATGCGATCAGCAGTAGAACTAGCAAAAGACTGGCGCACTGACCGTGTTTTACGTCGCTTAGAAGCAATGCTGATTGTAGCTGATAAAGAAACCACGCTTATTATAACTGGATCAGGTGATGTAATTGAGCCTGAACTAGGTCTTGCTGCAATTGGTAGTGGGGGTAGCTATGCTCATTCGGCTGCTCGCGCACTTCTTGAGAACACAGATCTAGAGGCCCTAGAAATCGTTAAAAAATCACTCTCTATCGCAGGGGATGCTTGTATTTATACAAACCAAAACCATAACATTGAAGTCCTATAATGCTCTATGATCAAATCAGATTAAGTTATAACTAAAGCTAGTACTTATAAACCTATTTCTATATTTATTAATATTTTAACGAATAATAAGACCTATGTCCCAAATGTCCCCACAAGAAATTGTACAAGAACTTGATAAGCATATTATTGGCCAAAACTCTGCTAAAAAAGCTGTTGCTATTGCACTTAAAAATCGCTGGCGGAGACAGCAAGTTGCAGATCCACTAAGACAAGAAATTACCCCAAAAAATATCTTAATGATAGGCCCTACAGGAGTAGGAAAAACTGAAATAGCTCGTCGATTAGCTAAACTTGCAAATGCCCCATTTATTAAAGTTGAAGCTACGAAATTTACTGAGGTTGGTTACGTTGGGCGTGATGTTGATTCAATTGTACGGGACTTAGTTGAGTCCTCCATAAAACAATTACGAGAACAAGAAGCAAAAATTATACGACCAAGAGCAGAAGATGATGCTGAAGAACGTATCCTAGATGTACTATTACCATCTGCACGAGAGCTAAATGTACAAACTGATAGCGAAGAAGAAAATAATACCACTCGGCAGAAATTTAGAAAAAAGTTACGTGAAGGTAAACTTAATGATAAAGAAATTGAAATAGAGGTGGCAGCTACACAAACACAAATGGAGATTTTTGCACCTCCTGGAATGGAAGACCTTACATCACAAATACAAGGCATGTTCCAAAATTTAGGTAGCGAAAGAAAAAAAATACGCAAATTAAAAATTAAAGAAGCAAAAAAACTCATTACAGAGGAAATAGTTTCAAAACTAATTAATGATGAAGAATTAAAATCAAGAGCAACACAAAATGTCGAACAGAATGGTATTGTTTTTCTTGATGAGATTGACAAAATTACAAGTCGCTCTGAAACATCAGGCAATGATATTTCACGTCAAGGTGTACAACGAGATTTATTGCCCCTAGTTGAAGGAACAACTATTTCTACAAAATATGGCATGATCAAAACAGACCATATATTATTTATAGCTAGTGGTGCCTTCCACCTTTCTAAACCCTCAGACTTAATACCTGAGCTGCAAGGTCGGTTCCCTATACGTGTCGAACTAGCCAGCCTTAATACGGCTGATTTCATACAAATACTTACCAACACTGATGCCTGCCTAACGCGCCAATATGAAGCACTTATGAAAACGGAAGAAATTATCTTAAACTTCCTCCCAGAGGCAATTAAACGTTTAGCTGAAATCTCTTTTGAAGTTAATGAGAAAACTGAAAACATTGGTGCAAGAAGACTACATACTGTAATGGAAAAGCTTTTAGAGGAAATTTCCTTTAATGCTGAAAAACATAGCGGAACCACTGTCTCTATAGATGCTCCCTATGTAGACAAAAAGCTTAAAGATCTATCTCAGAAAGAAGATCTGGCCCGATATGTGCTTTAAATGAAATAAATATTATGTGCCTATATTAGTACTATTAAAGAATCTATAGGCCATAACTAAAACTATTAATACCCATGACCCTGAAAAACCATACTAGTTTTAAATCTCATTTTGAAGACTTGCTTTACCATGCGTTGTCTACATTATCAGTCCCAGACTTAAATCTTAATATAGAACTCACACGCACAAAACAAAATAACCACGGTGATTATTCTTGTAACCTAGCAATGCAGTTAGCTAAGCCACTACGTAAAAGACCACAAGAAATTGCAAGAATGTTAATAAAATCAATGCCTCCATCACCCCATATTGATAAGATTGAAATTGCTGGGGCAGGATTTATTAATATATTTATCAAAACCACCTCCAAACAGAAGTTTATTCACACTGTATTGCTAAGTGCAAAGAAATTTGGCCATAATATGATTGGCAATGGGGAAAAAGTTCAGATTGAATTTGTTTCGGCGAACCCTACTGGCCCGCTACATGTTGGTCATGGACGTGGTGCAGCATTTGGTGCAAGCCTCTCAAACATACTAACAGCACTAGGGTATTCAGTATCCTGCGAATACTATGTTAATGATGCAGGAAGGCAAATGGATATTCTGGCAACCTCTGTTTGGCTACGCTATCTAGAATTAAATGATAAGAAGATATACTTTCCAAGTAATGCCTACCAGGGAGAATATATCCTAAGTATGGCAAAAAAATTATATAAAAAACATAAAAACTATTATGCACACAAATATCAGTCGTCTTTACCAGAAATTTCTACTAAAAATAATAATAAGAAAAACAATTCTGAAATATTACTTGATCAATTAATATCAGAAACCAAAAAATATCTTGGAAATGACTATATTTATATTCATAACTTTGTATTATCTGAACAATTAGATGATTGCCGTAATGATTTAATGGAATTTGGAGTTATTTTCAACACATGGTTCTCAGAACAATCTTTATTTAATAATGGGGAAATAGAGCAAGCAATTAACTCACTTAGAAAAAAAGACCTTCTATATATAAAAGATGGAGCAACGTGGTTCCGATCAACTAATTTTGGTGATGAAAAAGATCGAGTTATAAAACGAGAAAATGGTCAATTCACATACTTTGCATCTGACATTGCTTATCATATAAATAAATTTCATCGTGGGTTTGAACGAATAATTAATGTTTGGGGAGCCGACCATCACGGCTATATTCCACGGATAAAAGGAGCAATACGAGCATTAAAATTTAACCCAGAAAAACTTGAAATAGCACTAGTTCAGTTTGCTGTTCTTTATCGTAATGGCATTAAAGTTCCCATGTCTACCCGTTCAGGAGAATTTATAACATTACGAGAATTACGCAAAGAAGTAGGTAATGATGCTGCAAGATTTTTTTATCTATTACGTAAAAGCGACCAACACCTAGATTTTGATTTGAATCTAGCAAAATCACAAAAAAATGATAACCCAGTCTACTATATACAATATGCGCATGCGCGAGTGTGCAGTGTTATAGAACAATGGGGTGAAGACCCTTTACTTCTTACCACTGTAGATACATTACCACTATCTAGTACGACAGAGTTATCATTAATACAGAAACTAATTGATTATCCAGAAACCTTAGTAATTGCGGCAAGAGACCTTTCTCCCCACTTGATTGCATTCTATCTTAGGGAGCTAGCGTCTGAGTTTCATAGCTACTATAATTCATCCCGCTTTCTTGTGCCAGAAATACCAGTCCGGTTAGCTCGATTAGCACTAATTTACTCAATACGACAAGTACTAGCTAATGGACTAACACTCCTAGGTGTAAAAGCACCTGATAAAATGTAGGGATAAATTTAATTAAAAATCTTATGAGCCGAGACTATAAATCTTTATCAAAATCTGAATCTAACAAGAAAGGTTCTTCTCTTGTTTTAGGATTATTCTTAGGATATTTGCTTGGACTTATTAGCGCTATTGGTATATGGCTATATATCCATAAAGCACCCAGTCCATTTATCCAAAATGATAAGCCTATAATTAATGAAAAAATAAAACTGTCTGTAGATAAAGATAACAATTTAGAAGAAAAATCAGTATCAAATAATAGAAACAGTAAGATTAAGGAAGCAAATAAAAAACCACGATTTGAATTCTACGAGAAGCTTCCAAATAATGAAGAATCAGTTACTGAAGAGCAATTCCAGAAAGCTGCAACACAACCTTCTCTTAAAGATAAGTACCTCCTTCAAATAGGATCATTCCAAGATATAGAGGAGGCAGAAAACCTTAAGGCAAAAATTGCAATGCTTGGAATGGAAGCATATGTTCAGCCAGCTGATTTATCTGAAAAGGGTATGTGGCACAGGGTACGAATAGGACCCTTTACAAAGGCCGAGAAAATTAACAAAGCCAGATCTTCTCTACTACTAAACAACATTAAAGCCAATCTTATTAAGATTCGAATAGAGGCTCAATAAATTACTCTATCCCGGATAGTTAGTAAAATAAGAATTATAAAATTTTTCTAGAGGTAAAAATGCACCCTACTATAAAATTCTTCAACATCCTACCTTTATTTTTCTTTGGGTTTATTACTTCAGGGGCACATGCAGAAATAATAAAAGGCCAGGATTATGCTGTCTTGCTTAATCCTCAGCCTACTACAAGCGGAAAAAAAATTGAGGTTCTAGAATTCTTTTGGTATGGCTGCCCAAGTTGCTACAAACTACACCCTAAAATTAAGAGCTGGAAAAAGAGAATACCTAAAGATGTAAGCCTTAAATATATCCCAACAATTTTTCGTAAGAACTGGATCCCAGGTGCAAAAACCTTTTATACCTTAGAAGTCTTAGGTAAAATAAATGAACTACATGATAAAATTTATAAAGCTATTCATGTCGATAAAATTGATCTTGCTAAGGAAGAAACTCTATTCAATTGGATTGAGCAACAAGGGATAGATAGAAAGAAATTTATAAATATTTACAATTCTTTTTCTATTGCAAATAAATCATCACATTCTTCACAAATGTCCAGGAAATATGGTTTAAAAGGTGTGCCATCATTAATTATTGACGGAAGATATCTTATTAGCGGAAGAATGGGAAGCACACCACAGGACAACATTAGGGCGCTAAATGAATTAATAAATAAGGTACGTAAAGAAAAACAAAAACATAATTTATAGTATTCACTTAATCAATACAATATCTCTTTCTATGTCCTTAAAAGTTATAATAACTGGAGCCTCTAGTGGCTTAGGAAAAGCATTAGCTAAACATTATGCATCATTGGGAGCAACTCTTGGACTGATAGCAAGAAATAAAGTTGCTCTAGAAAACCTTACCAAGGAGTTAGATACTATAACTATTCTCTATAATATTGATGTTCGTGATATACAATCTATGCAGTTAGCTGCTAATGACTTTATACAATGCTATGGATGTCCTGATATTGTAATCGCAAATGCCGGAATTAGTCATGGGACACTAACAGAGCATGCTGAAGATAGCAAAATATTTGAGTCAATTTTATCAACTAATGTTACTGGCGTAGTTAACAGTTTTCAACCATTTATTACTGTTATGCGATCACAAAATAAAGGTAGTCTAGTAGGAATTTCAAGTGTAGCAAGTTATCGTGGACTACCAGGAGGAGGTGCCTATTCAGCATCTAAAGCTGCTGTAAACCTATATCTTGAAAGCCTACGTGTTGAAATGTATGGAAGTGGTATTTCTGTAATTACAATTTGTCCTGGTTACATTGTCACACCAATGACAGAGAAAAATCCATTCCAAATGCCTTTTATTATGACTGCAGCAATTGCTGCTAAAAAAATTGGGAATATTATAAATCAAAAAAAACAGTTTGCTATAATTCCTTGGCAAATGGCAGTTGTTGCACGTATTCTGAAATTACTTCCTAATTTTATTTATGATCGTATATTTAGCATTATGCCTCGCAAACCAAGAATATAAATATATCTAGTCCAATAATTTTCTTAAATGAAAACTAATTCTAACGAAAAAGTAATGTTTGGAGCAGGTTGTTTCTGGTCTGTAGAAGCCTATCTTAGCAAAATTCTTGGCGTTACTAAAACAATCTGTGGCTATTCTGGTGGCCATACTAAAAACCCAACATATACTAATATTTGTACAGGAGAAACTGGTCATGCTGAAGTTGTACAAATTGAGTATAGCCCTTCACAAATCGATTTTGCCACATTATTAGATGCATTCTGGAGCTGCCATAATCCAACCACTCTTAATCAACAGGGACCAGATATAGGGTCACAATATCGCTCAGTAATATTTTATTACACACCAGAACAGAAAATTATAGCTAATTCCTCCATAATAGAAATACAATCAAAAAAATATCCTAATAAATCTATCGTAACGGAAATACTTCCTGCTTCTAAATTCTATCATGCAGAAGAGTACCATCAAAAATACTTTGAGAAACAAAATCTTATAAATACCTATAATACTAATACTCAGTAAAAACTAATAATATTCATTTAAGGGATAGAAATTTTGGTCAAATAATTCTTAATTGCATCAATACGCGATTCCCGAATCCTAACACTAATTAAGTTTGACAAATTAACAGAGTCAGAAGAATTTTTTACTAGACCATGTGCTATTGCTGCACAATCAACTCTATTAGTTATATTAAATGCTTCTAATAACCATGCTGCCTGCTGATAAGGCTTATCAATATAACCGGTCCTCCCATGGAAAACACACTCACAAACACTAATAAATTCTTTGAAACGCTCTGGTTTACGATATGCATCTACTGCTAATAATGTATCTACGATAGCTACTGAATCCAACTTTTCTATACGATATACATTACCACAAAAACGTGCTGCCAATATTGCAAGATCACGACTACTCTTAGGGACCCTAATACGTTTGCACAACTCTTTAATTAACCCTACATTGCGCTCCTTATCACCAGAATGGCTAGGACCAATATTATGAGTAAGAACAGCAAAGCGAATTGGCAAAGAATAATTCTTTACAGCAGCATAATCAATCGCCTGCATTATATATTTTCCCATATCAATTTCATGATGCCATTCCCCAAATTGGAGAGCTCCAAATAATGCGTCTACCTCTGGTATAATTTTTGCCAATGCACCACAATCTCGTAACACAGAGAATAAACGAGAAGGCTTATTCTCCATGATCCCCCGAGAGACTTCTTGCCACACCCTTTCTGCTACTAAAAAGTCAACCTCGCCATTACTAACCATTTCACTCATTAATTCAAGAGTCTCCTGTGCAACATGGAAACTAAATCTTGCAGAAAAACGAGCTGTTCTTAATATACGAACTGGGTCTTCAGAGAAAGCAGGGGACACATGCCTCAATAAGCCTGCTTTAAGATCTTCTACTCCATTGAACGGATCAATAATTTTTCCGTGTTTATCTCTTGCTATAGCATTTATAGTTAAATCTCTCCGAGCCAAATCTTCCTTTAATGTAACTTGAGGAGCTGCATGAATTTTAAAACCCTTATACCCTCTTGCTACCTTACGCTCAGTTCTTGCTAACGCATATTCATCTTGATTTTTTGGATGAAGATAAACTGGGAAATCCTTTCCTACTGAACGATATCCAAGTTGTTCCATCTCTTCTGGGGTAGAGCCTACAACCACATAATCATAATCTTTAGATGGAAGCTGCAAAAGCTCATCACGCACTGAGCCACCAACCAAATAAGTTTCTAATGACGAATTAATCTTAATGCCTCGCCCTGTCACGAAAACCCATATATCTACCACGTGGCGTATTAAGTGCCAAATATAAGGGTGCTATTTCTTCAAGTTCTGTAGGATAAACTCTAAATACTTTTAGCAAATCACCCTCATTATTACAACCACATACACTATCAGTCTTCATAGAAAGATAATTATCACGAGTCATAATCTTACCTGGCAAAAACTCCAAACACATTGCTTGTAAGTAAGACAGACAGTCTCCTAATTCAAGAATGCTAATTTTATGCTTAGTTATAGCTGATACGTACTCTACAATTTGTTTCAAAGAATAAATTTTGGGGCCACATAAATCATATTCTTTGCCAAAAGTAGCAGGGGTAGAAAGACTTGCTACAACTACTTCTACTACGTTTCCTATAAAAACTGGTTGAAATTTTGCATTAGGTGACCCTAATGGTAATACAGGTAACCTCTGTATCAAATTAGCAAACAAATTTAGGAAAGAATCACCTGGCCCAAAAATTACAGATGGCCTAAAAATAGTTGTCTCTAAATGTGACCCCATTATTATTTTTTCACCCTCTCCTTTAGAACGCAAATAAGCACTTGTACCATTAGAGTTAGCATGTAAAGCACTAATATGTAATAAACGAGATATCCGATTTTGCACACATGCTGCCACAATTTTTTGTGGTAACTCTATATGTGTAGAGATAAAGTCCCCATCTAAAATACCAACCAAATTAATAACCGCATCTACCCCATCTAATGATTTACCAAGCTCACTAAGATCATGAATATTAGTTTCAACCACGTCAATAGTTGGTAACACAAAAAGTGATTTAGCATTTTCACGGCGACGAGTCAGAATACGCACCCTAATTCCTTTTGCATATAACAAATGTGCAATATGCTGGCCTATAAAACCACTACCACCAATAATACATACATTTTTAATTCTCATTAAAGTATTTTTTTCTCACAATTATGTTTCTTTTTTCTTACTTAATCTAGGTGCAATTATTCCTAACTGATTTTTTAAACTTCTCGATTTATGCTTTAGTATGTTGGCATAGTACACCGAATTACTCATAACCTTTTTTACATAATTACGTGTTTCCTTAAAAGGAATAGTTTCAATATAAATTGCACCTTCTAATGATTTATCGCTCTGCCACTTCTTTGCACGACTAGGCCCAGCATTATATGCTGCTGATGCCAGTACTAATTGATTATCAAATAAATTAAGCACATATTCAAGGTAATATGTGCCTAACATTAAATTTGTATCTATCCGGGAAACAAGCCCTTTACTATAATTACGCATACCTGATTTTTTTGCTATCCACTTAGCAGTAGATGGCATTAATTGCATTAATCCAATTGCACCAGCCCTAGACTTAGCTTTCTCAACAAATCTACTTTCCTGCCTAATCAGTCCATAAATCAATGCTTCATCAATATTGCTATTTTTTAAACATTTTTTCACTATAGATCGATAAGGAGCAAGATAACGCAAACTAAAATTATGGAGGCCTTTTGTTTTATTAGCTGTATTAATTGCTATATCATAAAAATTATTACGACGAGCCATTTCAGATACAGCCAATAAACGCTTATCATTAAACTTACGTATTGTCCATATCCATTCACGTGTAGCCTCAATTCTAAAATCAAGATGATACAGCGCTATTGTTCTCTGAATTCCAGGTAGTTTCTTGATGGCAGCAATTTCTTCTTCACTAATTTTATACGATTTAGGAAACACCTCACCAATAATCCCCAACTCCTCCCTTGCCAATTGCCCATAAAAATGATGTTCCTTACTCAATAGTAGAAGAATAGCCTGGGCCTCTTCTAATCCACCCTGTTCTTTTAGCGCACGTGCCTTCCAATATCTCCATACAGCATCCTTTTGTTCTAGAAGAGACATGGCTTGAATACTTTCTAACACTACGCTCCAATTCATAGCGCGTAGTGCAGCACGCGTTCTCCAGCCAAGTTGCATGTCTGACAATAAAGCTGGGACTCTACCATTGGCTGCCTCCATAAACCAAGTAAGAGCACGAGAATCATGTTTATATGCGGCTCTAGTTGCTAATTTTGCTTTAACATACGATTGTTCTTTATGTGAAAATTGCTTACGTATCTTAGGCCAAAACATATGAGCTTGATTTAAATTTTTACGAAGTAAACGTAGCATTGCAAACAAAGCTATTTCATGATCAGCACGAGTCCTGATTTTCTTTCCATACCGAACTAAATAACGTAATGGATTTTTATTAGCAGCATCCAACCTATGCTCATTCAAGGCATATTTCCTTGAAAGATATTTATTACTTATTTTTATAGCATCAACTCGACCCTTTTCAATTACGATGCGTATTCTTTTCCATACATCTTCTTCAGTCAGAACTTTAATTGCAGCAAAAGAATCAAATAGCTTTATACAGCTTTCTGGTAAATCTTTCCCACGAAGCCACAAAGGTAAAGCATCATTAAACACACCACTGTCATTTATATGTAACTGTTGCTGTAATGAGTAACACCTAAGCTCATCATCTTCTTTAATAAGAGCTGGATACTCCTTAGCAAATAATTCCCACTGCTCTGATTCTCCAAGAATCTTTAACCATTCACTACGTATCTTATCAGCAAGAAAACTACCTTGGTATCGGGTAAGAAAATTTATAACCACAGTAGCATTTATTTGTGTTTTTCTATCTGATTTTGCTTTATCTAAATATAATTGAATCTGATAATAATCTACATAATACTCTAATATATGACCTTTTAATCTTGAAGCATTCATTGCTAATTGCTTAGAATCTCCCGCCCGAAATGCTTTCCATGCAGCAATAAAATGACGATCCTGATTAGCAGAAACTATACTGGCGTAACTAAGAAATAATAATATAAAAAAGATATTTCTCATCAGCCTAATTCCATATCTCGAAAGATAATTTTTTCCTAAATGGAAAAACACACAGTAAATCAGCCCCAAACACAATCTCACTAACTACGTTATAAATTACAAACTACACCTTAATAGGTATTAGATCTCATCTATGATAAAAATTACTACGAGGTCTCTCAGAGAAAATTTTTTTCACCATGACAGCATTAAGAATAACAGATTTAAATCTTATATTTATATAAATATAAAAACATCTACTATCTGATTGAATGATACTTAGACCACACCCTGACCAAGCATTGCTTCTGCTACTTTAACAAAGCCTGCTATATTTGCCCCATCGACATAATTAATACTTCCATCTTTTCTTTTGCCGTACTGAATACAAGAACCATGAATAGCCTTCATAATCTCTAATAAACGGGCATCAACCTCATCAGAAGACCAAGAAAGACGCATTGCATTTTGACTCATCTCTAGGCCAGAGGTAGCCACTCCTCCAGCATTACTTGCCTTGCCTGGTGCAAATAAAATCCTACCCTTATCAAAAAGCTTTACAGCCCCTGCTGTAGAAGGCATATTAGCTCCTTCAGCAACACAAAGCACACCATTTTTTATCAAATTATCAGCATCCTTCTCATCTAGCTCATTTTGAGTTGCACAAGGCAGCGCAACATCAACTGGAACGTTCCAAGGCCGCACATTAGATATAAATGTAGCACCAATTCGTTCAGCGTAATTACTCACCCTTCCCCTTAAGTTATTTTTAATATCTTTTAATATTTCAAGCTTCTCTGGTGTAAAGCCATCTTCATCAACAACTGTACCACTTGAATCTGAAACTGTAACAACTTTTGCACCTAACATCATCGCTTTCTCAACAGAGTACTGAGCCACATTACCTGAACCTGAAACAGAAACCCTTAGACCATCAAGTGAGCGACCAATATGTTTTAGCATTTCCTCAGCAAAATATACTGTGCCATATCCAGTAGCTTCTGAACGAATCAGTGAGCCCCCAAAACTTAACCCCTTGCCTGTAAAAACAGAATCAGATCGATTAGAAAGTTTTTTCACCATTCCAGCCATAAAACCTACTTCTCTACCACCAACTCCAATGTCACCAGCAGGTATATCTGTATCAGACCCAATATGTCGAAATAACTCACTTATATAAGCCTGACAGAAGCGCATCACTTCTCCTGGGCTCCTTCCTTTTGGATCAAAATCTGCCCCTCCTTTTCCTCCTCCCATAGGCAAAGTAGTTAAAGCATTCTTAAAAGTCTGTTCGAAAGCTAAAAATTTCAAAATTGAAAGGTTTACAGATGGGTGAAATCTTGTTCCCCCTTTATAAGGACCAATAGAAGAATTATGCTGTATCCGATAACCACGATTTACTCTAACTTTGTTCTGATCATCCACCCAAGATACACGAAAAATAATCACCCTCTCTGGTTCAACAAGGCGATCTAAAAGGCCGTAATCAGCATAACCAGGATTCTTAACAATAAAAGGCCATATACTCTCCATTACTTCATCAACTGCCTGCTGATATTCAGGCTGCTGTGGATTATTTTTTCCTATATAAGCACAAAATTCCTGGAAACTTTTGTATCTCATTTCAACTCCCCTATGATAATAATTACCTCGATATTACTACACTGTAGAAATAATTAAAAAGTCATATATTATTTTATATGACTATAAAATTTTTAACCTTATAAATTACAATTTCTCAACCTGTCTATACCGAGTTGGATCAGGAATTCCAGCAGCCCCAAAACCAGCACGACGTAAACGACAAGAATCACATAACCCACAAGCAAACCCATCTTCATTAGCCTGATAACAAGAAACTGTCAAACGATAATCTACATCAAGCAATTTTCCTTTCTGAATTATTTCAGCTTTAGACAAATTTATGAGTGGCGCATGAATGCTTAATTTCTTATTTTGAATTGATACCTTGGTTGCTAAATTTGCCACTTTTTCAAATGCCTCAATATATTCTGGCCGACAATCAGGATAACCAGAATAATCTACTGCATTTACACCAATAAAAATATTACTACTTCCTAGCACTTCTGCCCATGATAATGCAAGTGACAACATTATCGTATTTCTTGCAGGAACATATGTGGCTGGGATTCCTTCATTAATTCCTTCTATAGGTATAGCAATTGATGCATCAGTAAGTGCAGAACCGCCAAACACTGTCAAATCAATATTTATAATTTTATGCTTACACACACCCATTACTTTAGCCACATTCCCCGCGGCTATGAGTTCTGATCTATTTCTTTGACCATAATCAACACTCATAGCGTAACACTCATAGCCTTTATCTAAAGCAATCGCAAGAATAGTAGCAGAGTCTAGCCCACCTGATAAGAGCACTACAGCTTTTGTCATTTAGCCAAGAAATAATTTAACATATAATTTATTAAAACCTCATCGTCCAGGCACTTCACCCCAAAGCAATTTATGCAGCTGAATCTGCACCCTTACACCTAAACGATCACGAAGCACCCATTCGGCAAGTAAAGTAGGATTAAGCTTATTATATACAGGAGAAAACAAGATTGGACACAATTTCTCTAGATGATAAGTATGTATCATTTTAATTGCCCATTGATAATCACCTTCATTACATAGAACAAATTTTAATTCATCCTGACCAGTAAGATAATTAAGGTTACTCCAGTTATTTTTCTGACTTTCTCCTGATTCTGGAGTTTTAATATCTATAATTTTTATTACACGAGCATCCACATGGGACACATCCTGCGCACCACTAGTTTCAAGGGATACTGAATACCCCGCATCACATAATAATCTAAGTAATAACAAGCATCTTTTCTGGGCCAAAGGCTCTCCACCAGTAACAGTAACATTTTGCACCCCATAATCAGATACTATATTCAAAATTGAAGAAACTGATAAACTCTTTCCTTCATGAAAAGCATACTCAGTATCACAGTATCCACATCGCAAGGGACATCCAGTCAAACGTATAAATACTGTTGGTAGCCCTACACGACTAGTCTCGCCTTGAAGGGAAAAAAAGATTTCATTAACCCGTATAGTTTCTGACTTAACTTCTTGTATGGCTTTATAATGCGATGAAAGAGCAGAAATAGAAGTAGAAATCATATCGTACACTACCTACATTAAACTATAAAAACTATCCCTATTTCTAATTATCTAATCGTTTCTTGGCTTTTTCTGCTGCATCACTTGTGGGGTATCTTTCAATTAAATCTGTTAAGGTTTTTTTTGCCTCTGTTTTAAAATTAATTTCTTTCTGACTACTTGCAATGTTAAGCATTGCATCAGGAACTTTTGCGCTTTCCGGAAAACCTTTAATTAATTCTTGTTGCACAAAAATTGCCCGCTTAAAATCACGCATAGCATAATAAGAATTCCCTATCCAATAATGTGAACTAGGTACAAGATTAGACTCTGGATAGTTCTCTATAAAGCTCTTAAATTTAGATATAGCACCCTTAAATCTGCCTATCTTGAACATATTAAAAGCTTCTTGATAGCTACTATTCTCGTCATCACTTACTATAGCGACACTAGTTGGCGATGGTACTTCAACAGTAGAAGAATCTATATTTAATTCATTATTAGATACAGCATCAGGCTGCTCAATTCTTCTCAACCTGCTATCCAAATCAATATAAAAATCCTTCTGCCTATTTTGAGACAAAGCAATATCATTCACTAATACCTCTATCTGGCCATTTAGCTCACTAATATCATGCCTCAATTTTTGAATTTTATTATGAAGACCAACAATTGCTTGGCTATGCATTTCTTCAAGCTTAATAATATGGGCTTCTTGAGCTTTTATTTGTTCCTGTTGCTTCGCACGCTCCTTTTTTGCAACTTCATCTTCAAATAGTTGTGCGTAACTCACATTACAATTAATTAATACTGACAATAACAAGATAGCGCGCAAATACATTCTTACTCGCCCGCATATCTAATATCTACACGACGATTCTCAGCCCAAGACGCCTCATCATGTCCGAAAGCTTGTGGCTTTTCTTCACCATAACTAACAGACTCAATCTGATCTTCCTGAGTTCCTGCTAATGTCATAACCTGCTTCACGCTATCAGCACGACGTTGACCCAATGCAAGATTGTATTCTCGACTACCACGTTCATCTGTATGGCCATTTAATCGAATCTTTGCACTAGAATTATCACGTAAGTATCTAGCATGTGATAACACCATAGAATTATATTTTTCATTAACCACATATTCATCAAATCCAAAATAAACACTACGCTTTGATAATATATTCGTTGGATCAATTAACGGGTTTATAGTAGGTTTCGCTGTTACATTCTCACTTGATATAGTAGCACTTTTATTTTCCTGCACCCCCTCTGCATCTGGTTTTATAGCTTTATTAGCACATGCTGCTAATAAAGCTACCATAACAACATATAAAATCTTTTTCATGTTTTTCTCCTTATAAATTAACTACTATACACCATCAAATAGAATTAGAATTTACGGCGCGATTTTAGTAAAGGCCCCCATGCAGGCTCTCTTATATCTGCTTTCCGTGTTGATAATTCTTGACGTGTTCTACCATCACTTGATACTGCAGCTAATATACCACGTCCTTTAATTTCAGTTGCATATAGAATTATTTTACCGTTTGGAGCAAAGCTAGGGGACTCATCAAATGATGAATTAGTCAATAATTGTACCTGACGAGTCTCAAGATTCTGTATAGCTACATTAAATTTTGAATTATTACGATGTATAAATGTAAAGCTTTTACCATCATGATGGTACTGTGGGCTTACATTATAACTACCTTCAAAAGTAAGACGCTCTGCTGTCCTTGACACAGATCCTGTTACGGCCATTCGATAAATTTGTGGACTACCACCACGATCAGAAGTAAAAATAATTGATTTTCCATCTGGTGAAAAATTAGGCTCAGTATCAATACCAGAGCTTTGAGTAAGTCTTCTCAACCCGCTTCCATCAGAATTTATTAGAAAAATTTGAGAACCCCCCTTCTTACTAAGTACCACTGCTAACTTTTTTCCATCTGGAGACCATGCTGGGGCACTATTACTTCCTCTATGTTTTGCAATAGCTCTACGCTCTCCAGTTGCTAATGTCTGCACATGAATAACTGGCTTCTTATTCTCAAATGAAACATAAGCTATTTTAGTCCCATCTGGTGACCATGCAAGTGAAATAATTGGCTCAATATATTCAATTGCAGTCCGCGCATTAAATCCATCTGCATCAGCAACCTTTAATGAATACCTCTTCCCTTGCTTCTCCACATAAGCAATACGGGTACTAAACACGCCCACATCCCCTGTGAGCTTTTCATAAATATTATCAGCCATTCGATGAGCAATAGCACGCAATCTTTTTACAGAAGCAGTTTCCATATCACTAATTAGTACTTCCTGCTTTGCTACATCAATAAGACGATACCGCACCTCTACCTGACCATTAAATAATAACCTGGCAGAACCAATAACTAATGCAGTAACCCCACGCATCTGCCAGTCTGGATAAATAACCTCTCTTAGCTCATGAGGAGTGGGGCCAACTGAATCAACCATTCTAAAGAGCCCACTTCGTTGCAAGTCAGATTTTACGATGTTTGTTACACTTTGTGGAAGTGTTTCTTCAGAAACAAATGGAACAATAGCAATAGGGATCTGAGAAGCACCACCACCAAAAATCTCAATATCTAATGCAGCTTGAATCGGGGTGCTGAACAAATAAAATACCAGCACAAATGTAGACCTATAAAATTTATGTAATAAATTACACATAAAGCCATTTTTTAAAATATTATTTTTATTAATACCGATTATATTAATCATCTTGGTAATGTACCTTAAGACTTAAATTCCGAAAATTTGGAAATAATAATTTGTCCTTTGGCAAGGGTAAAGGCCTAGCTTGTATAATCGCACGTTCTACAGCTTCATCAAATGAAATAAATCCACTACTATTTCTTAATTTAATATCCAAAATCTCTCCCCCCGGCAATAATGTAACATCAAATTCTGCAACAGGGTCATTTGGCAATTCTGGTGGCATCACAATTTTACTTTTTATCTTTGCCAGAATCTTTGCCTTAAATTCATCTATTAAGCTTTGCTTGGCTACGGCTTTTGCATACGCTAACCTTTGAAGCCTCCTTCTTTCCTCTTCTTTGCGTAACTCTTTCTGGAACCGCTCTGTTTCAGCAGCTACCCTTGCTTTTTGCTCTTTCTCTTTCCTTTCCCTTTCTTTCTTTTCCCTAGCTAGTCTTTCTTTCCTCTCTTTCTCCTTCTTTTCCCTAGCCAGCCTTTCTTTCCTCTCTTTCTCCTTCTTTTCCCTAGCCAACCTTTCTTTCCTCTCTTTCTCCTTCTTTTCCCTAGCTAACCTTTCTTTTTCTTTTTTAAGTTCTATATCAGGTTTTGGTGACAAAATCTTTATTTTTTTTGGTTGTACAGGTTCAATCCTTTTTGGAGGCAATAATTCAGCCTTCTTTGGTAATAACGGTTCAGCCTTTTTTAATGGTAATGGCTTTGGTGGTAGCGAGCTAACCTTCTTAATTACTTCCTGCTCTGGCTGCGGCAAGTCACTCCATAAATCTACTACTACACCTGTTAGCGGATCAGTTTTCCAATTTAACCCAAAAGTCATAAAAATAAAAAATACTACGTGCACTAATAAAGCCAGCACCCCTGCCTTAAATAATTTCTGACTACTGTTAGTAGAACCTGATTTCATGCTTCTCTTCAAGTACTAATGTTAATCATTTTTTCTTAGCTAACAAACCTACTTTTGTAACTCTCTGTTTTTGAAGAATATCCATCATTTTTATTACCTCTTCATACCGCACATTTTTATCAGCAGCAATTACAACTGGCTGATCTTTATTTTTTTCCTGCTTTTTCTTAATTACAGCTATTAATTCGTCACGATTTACTTTTTGCTCAATAGTTGTCAGAGCAAGATCACGTATAGCCAAACTTTTATCAACCTTAATAATCACCTCCAATGGCGCAACTGTAGGCTTAAGAGATTTACCAATCTGAGGCAGTTCAATCTGACCAGAATTAACTAACGGTGCCGTAATCATAAAAATAATTAATAACACCAACATTACGTCAATATATGGTACAACATTAATTTCGTTCATTAGACGTCGCTTTGTTCTGCGCATGCTCATGAAATCATTCCAATTAGTTTGTTTTTATCCATTAGCTTGTCGCTGCAATACATTTGAAAGCTCTTCCATAAAACTTTCAAAACGTGTTGCTAGCTGATCAATATCGCTGGCATAACGGTTATAAGCAATAACTGCAGGAATTGCAGCAAATAAACCCATTGCTGTTGCAATTAATGCTTCAGCAATGCCTGGTGCAACATGAGCAATAGTTGCTTGCGTTACATTTGATAGACTACGAAAAGAATTCATAATTCCCCAAACGGTTCCAAATAAACCAATATATGGACTTACTGAACCTACTGTGGCAAGAAAAGATAGCTGTGATTCAAGCCTATCCATCTCACGCTGATACGTTGCTCTCATTGCACGCCTAGTACCATCCATCACGGCACCAACATCTATCCCTGGCTGACGATCATGCTTAATAAACTCTCGAAAACCCGCTTCAAAAATCCTCTCCATCCCACCTGTTGTATACCGTGCACTTAATACACTCTGATAAAGCTCATTAAGATCAGCACCCTTCCAAAATATATCTTCAAATTCATCGCTTTGTTTTGTTTCTTCTCTAATAGTATAAAGTTTCCTAAAAATAAACCACCAAGATAAAAAGGAGGCAACCAGCAGCATTCCCATTACTAGTTGTACTGGTATACTAGCAGAGCTAATAAGTGACAATATAGACATGTCTTGAGTTACAGTTACATTCATAATTAGGTTCCAAATTTATGTCGTAATGAAATAGGCAAGCTTGCCAATTTAAGTGTATCGGCACCTACACATACCACCTGTATAGTTGCGCTGGCTAGCATAATTTGTTCACGGAGAACATGCTGTAAAATTGTAATACGAGCTTTTCCAAGCTCAACATTTTGCACTGTTACATGGAGCAAGTCATCCAATATAGCAGGCTTGAAGTATTCAATATTCAAAGAACGTATCATGAAAATCACCCTATGAATCTGCGCTAAAGATTTTATATCCATACCTAAATCACGCATCCACTCATAGCGAGCGCGTTCCATATAATTTAAATAAATTGAATGATAAACCACACCCCCCGCATCTGTATCCTGATAATAAACTCGTGTAGGAAGAATAAAAATCGGATCTGCTTTCAATTTAATATTTTTTTCCATTTTCTTGTCTTATTCTCACTTTTCTTCCCATAGTTCGCTATTTAACCTATCTTTAAATTTCATTCCAAAATGTTGATAAGCAATACTTGTAGCCATACGTCCTCGTGGTGTACGCTTCAGGAAACCTTGCTGTATTAAATATGGCTCTAATATATCCTCAATAGTATCTCTCTCTTCACTAATTGCTGCTGCTAAATTATCAACCCCAACAGGCCCGCCATCAAATTTTTCTATTACTGATAAAAGTAATTTTCTATCCATTACATCAAGACCAATACTATCTACATCTAGCATCGTCAACGCAGCATCTGCCACAGCTTGACTGATACTTCCCTCTGCCTTAACTTCAGCAAAATCTCTCACCCTACGTAATAACCTATTAACAATCCGTGGTGTGCCACGTGAACGAAGAGCAATCTCTGTTGCTCCATCAATAAAAATTTCCACATCTAATACCTGAGCTGAACGCATTACAATTTTAGTAAGCTCATCAGAAGAATAAAACTCTAATCGTGAAACAATTCCAAAACGATCACGTAGCGGATTAGTTAGCATACCTGCTCGAGTAGTAGCGCCCACCAAAGTAAACGAAGGCAAATCAAGTTTAACCGAACGAGCAGCAGGACCTTCACCAATCATGATATCTAATTGATAATCTTCTAAAGCAGGGTAAAGAATCTCTTCTACCACTGGAGATAGACGATGTATTTCATCAATAAACAATACGTCATTTGGCTCTAAATTAGTAAGCAAAGCTGCTAAATCACCAGGGCGCTCCAGTACAGGACCAGAGGTATGCCGCAAATTTACACCCATTTCCCTTGCAATTATATGAGCTAGTGTAGTCTTACCTAAACCAGGAGGTCCATACAACAACACATGATCCAAAGCCTCCTCTCGATTCCTTGCTGCCTCAATAAATATCTGTAATTGCCCGCGCGCCTTTTCCTGACCAATATACTCTTCTAGACATTTTGGGCGCAAAGCCAACTCTAAAGCTTCCTCTTTAGAGGAAACAGTGTTCGCGTTAATTAATCGTTCAGTTTCAATCATCCAACTGTACAGGCTGAATACTCATGTTATTTCTCCTTAGACAGAAGCTTAAGTGCCTGTCGTATCCCCTCGGACACGGTTACATCCGTAGACAATTGTTTAGTTACCCAACTAGCCTCACGATCATTATAACCTAATGCTAACAAAGCATTGAGCACATCATCATTTACTTTTGAAAAGGATGTTTGATTATTAACATTAACTATGTCTGAATTAAGTTTATCACGCAACTCCAATATTAAACGTTCAGCAGTTTTCTTACCAATACCGGGGATTTTAATAATTTGTTTACTATCATGATCTACAACCGCCTGATGTAAATCAGTAACACTAAGACCTGATAAAACTGCTAATGCTGTCCTTGCTCCTACTCCTGAAATCTTTACAAGCTGACAAAAAGCCTGTCGCTCAGCTTCTGTTACAAAACCATACAATAAATGTGCATCCTCCCGAACCACAAGATAAGTATAAAGAACAACTTTCTCATCATTACCTGGCAAAGTATAAAATGTACTCATTGGCACATTAACCTCGTACCCCACCCCCTGTACGTCAAGAAGAACCAACGGGGGCTTCTTTTCTATTAAAATTCCTACTAACCTTCCAATCATTTCAGCCTTCCGCGTTTCATACTGTACCCCTCTATTGGTGTCTGACCTAAACCCAATCCACCATGAGCATGACAAATAGCACATGCAAGCGCATCTGCTGCATCAGCCCCAGGTGCAGCTGAAAGGCCTAACAAACGCTTAACCATCTCCTGGACCTGTTCTTTCTTTGCATGACCATTACCAACAACTGCCTGTTTAATTTGTAGCGCAGTATACTCAGCTACAATAAGATCATTTAATACAGCTGCACAGATTGCAGCACCTCTTGCTTGCCCAAGCATCAGCGTTGATTTTGGGTTGACATTAACAAATACCTGCTCTACTGCAACTTGATCAGGGTGATACTGGGCAATAACCTCGTTAAGGCTGCCCATAATTAATTTTAGACGTAACGGCAATGAATCATCTAATGTTTTAATACGACCACTACTAACATAAGTTAATTTATTGCCATTTTTATCAATAACCCCAAATCCAGTTACACGTAAACCTGGGTCAATACCTAGAATGTGAATATTTCACCTATCAGTTAATAAATTAACTATCAATTACTGCTGAAGTAAAAACCTCCTGAACATCATCTATACTTTCAAGAGCATCCAGTAGTTTTTTCATTTTTACTGCATTTTCACCAGTTAAAACAATCTCATTATCCGGCCTCATAGTTACTGCAGATAACTCAGATTTGAAACCCAATTTGTCCAGATCTTTTTTTATAGCTATAAACTCATATGGTGGAGTAATAACTTCTAAACTACCGTCATCATGATTAATAACATCCTCTGCACCAGTTTCCAATGCAGCATCTACTAACTTCTCTTCATTGGTACCTGGTGCAAAAAAAAGTTGCCCACAATGTTTAAATAAAAACAAAACTGAACCGTCCGCCCCCAAATTTCCACCATGTTTAGTAAAAGCGTGCCGTACAGCAGCAACAGTTCGTACACGGTTATCTGTCATACAATTGACTACTACAGCGGCACCAGCCATACCATAACCTTCATAACGAATCTCTTCGTAACTCACTCCCTCCAAATCACCGCTACCACGCTTAATTGCTCGTTCTACATTATCCTTAGGCATATTCTGATCATAGGCCCTATCAACAGCCAAACGCAGCCTTGGATTACTCTCTATTTCACCACCACCCAATCTTGCAGCCACTGTTATTTCTTTAATAACCCTTGTAAAAACCTTACCACGCTTGGCATCTGCTGCTGCCTTTTTATGTTTAATATTTGCCCACTTACTATGACCAGCCATAATGTATATATTTTTTATTAAAGTAAGTTAATATTACCATCCTGCCTTCTATGGATAAAGCTAGAGAAATATTTAGAAATATATTTTTCAATATTAAACAGGCCATTGATAAGGGGCAACATCAAACGGTTGTGAATTATTCATAATCATATTTGATAAAAGCTGAGCACTGCCAGATGCCATAGTTACTCCATAACGATGATGACCACTATTCAAATAAAGATTATCTAAATTAGGGTGGCAGCTAATAATAGGTATATTCTCAGATGTTCCTGGGCGAAGCCCCGCCCAATGTCCAACTAAAGTTTTTTCTGTCAACATAGGCATAAATTTATGCGCCCTTTCTAATAACTTCTTACGTATATCTATAGTAACGCTCTTATCAAACTCTGTATCTTCCATAGAACTTCCAGCAAGTATATGTCCGTCTTTACGTGGTATAAGATAGAAATCACCTTGCAAAACAATTTTATCAAGTAAACCAGGCTCCACTTTAAAAAGTAGCATCTGCCCTTTTACTGGATAAATATTAATTTTTAAAGCATATTTATTAAGAATTTCTTGGCTCCATGCCCCAGCTGCAACAATATAATTTGCACCCACATAATCCCCTTTATCAGTAATCACTGATTCAACCCGACTTTTATTCACCCGCCAACCTTTAAGTTGAGTATTTTCCATAATGAATCCACCAGATGACCTTACCGATCTTTTCAGCGCCTGTAACAATCTAGGACTACGCACTTGTGCTACGGAAGGCAACCATAATACTGGCTTACCAGCATACTTATCTGATTTTAGTAATGGAAAAAATTCATTTATATATACTTCTTTAAAAGAAAAAGCATTACAGGCGCACCATTCTTTTGCCCCAGAAAATTGAGCTTCTTGATTATTTATATCAGGAAACACCAGCATTCCAGAGGCTTGATATTCGGGATCAATCCCTGTTTCTTTTTTAAGAGTTTCCGTTAAACCTGGCAACAACTGATTACTGAATTGTGTTAATTGCGTAACCGAATTTGGATAATTCCAAGGCAGCAAAGGAAAAAGTATACCTCCTCCTGCCCAAGAAGCCTCACTTCCACTATAACCGCGCTCCAATATGCTTACCTTCGCACCCAGTTGTAATAACTTATGCGCTGCAGTAAGCCCAATTATTCCCCCGCCTATAATAACAATGTCTGTTGTCAAAAAATTATTCCCCACTTAAAACATCTTGTATTTTAGATACATACCAGAAATATATTAACCACTATTCAACCCTAAGGTTTAATAGTAATAAAATTACCAAGCAACACTATTAGAATTTTAAAACTAGGGGAACCAGCAGCAACAGCTCCATAACCGCTTATTTTATTCTGAACAGGAATTAGTTCTTATGCTTAGGTAACGGAAAAACCACATCCTCAACTACACCACTTATTTCCTGTACGATTACTTCACCCATGGCATACCGAGCACCAATATGTTTAATCCGTGAAATAACTTCCTGTACTATAATTTCTGGCGCAGATGCCCCAGCAGTAATGCCAATCCTAGTTTTTTTATATAGCCATTTTTCTTTCAATTGATCAGCACGATCTATCATGTAAGCATCCTTACCAGCATTGCGCGCCACATCACATAAACGATTAGAATTAGAACTATTTGGTGAGCCAACTATGATTACTAAATCACACTTCTTAGCTATTGATTTAACTGCATCCTGACGATTTTGTGTGGCATAACAAATATCATCTTTTTTTGGCCCTGTAATTTCTGGAAACCGCAACTTTAAAGCTGAAATTATTCTACCAGCATCATCTACTGACAAAGTGGTTTGAGTAACATATGCAAGATTAGAAGTGTTTACAACTTGCAATTTATCAACATCTTGTTCTGTTTCTACTAGATACATACGGCCACCCATGCCTTCAGCCTGGCCCATTGTGCCCTCAACTTCTGGATGCCCTTGATGACCAATCATAATAATTTCCTTGCCCTGGGTCCTCATTTTAGCAACTTCAACATGGACTTTCTTAACTAAAGGACAAGTTGCATCAAATACCTTAAAATTCCTGTCTTCAGCTTCTTGACGCACTTTATGAGAAACTCCATGTGCACTGAAAATTAAAATGCTTCCTCCTGGAACTTCATCAAGATTTTCAACAAATACAGCTCCTTTTTTCTCAAGACTTTCGACTACAAAACGATTATGGACTACTTCATGACGAACATAAATTGGCGCTCCATGCATAGTTAAAGCCCGTTCTACAATCTCTATTGCACGATCCACACCTGCACAAAAACCCCTAGGATTTGCTAGCAATACTTCTATCACTCTGTAACCCTCCAATTTTTGGCATCAACACGGAAACTTATAAATTATCTGTATTTGAATATAACCAAACAAATATCGTGTCAATTTTAAATAACTATCTCCTCATACTAACATGTACATATTCTTATATTATTTATCTGAATATTTTTTGATTAAAGCCGCGCGCTGCTCATAAGCTTTACGAGCAATAGAGATATCTTCCAAGAAATGTGGCAGTTCATTAATTTTCAAAGCTTGCGGCCCATCAACCAGTGCTTTGCTTGGTACTGGATGAAAATCTACCAGAATCATATTTGCACCTGCAATTACACCCTGAGCTGTAGCCTGCATCACATCTAAAATGCCCTCTGGAGAACAAGAGCGCGTACCAACTGAATGCGAAGGATCAATACAAACTGGCATACGTGTTAACCGCTTCACTACAGGAACATGAGCAAAATCTACAAAATTACGGTGAGGGTCAGCACCGGTATTTTTCATTCCCCGTAAACCAAACACTACTTTACTATTTCCTTCCGAAGCTAAATATTCTGCAGCATTCAGTGATTCATCTAATGTTATTCCAAAACCCCTCTTAATAAGTACTGGAAAATCCTGTTGACGCCCCACAATTTTTAACAACTCAAAATTTTGTGTATTTCTAGTACCAATCTGCAGCATTACCCCTGTGGGATTTCCAGCTTGATCTAACGTTTCACGAATTTCGTCAACATGTGACTCATGAGTAACCTCCATAGCTATAACTTTAATTCCATATTTTCCTGCCAAATCAAAAACATAAGGCAAGCATGTTTTACCATGGCCCTGAAAAGAATATGGGCTAGTACGTGGCTTATAAGCACCCATACGAGTACAATTCAAATCATGGTCTTTTAATGCCCTCATCATTAATTCAACATGCTCTGGTGTATCAACTGCACACAATCCTGCAAATATATTTAGCGTATCTTGCCCAAAACATACTCCATTATAATCAAAGCTAGTAGGGCGACTATCGTTCTTATGCCTACCTAGAACACGATATTCCTCAGAGATCCGTACCACCCTATCTACACATGGTAGACCTTGCATATCCTCTAAAGATAAAGCTTTAGTATCGCCAATTAAATATACTTCAGTTAATGTCTGTTTAGCGCCATCTTCAGCGTGCACACGGGTAGAGATCCCTGGGAAACTGGAAAGATGTGCCATTAATTGCTTGTAATCAGAATCTGTTGCGCTTACATCAGGATTTAAAATAAGTATCATAATAATGAGTTAAAAAATTAATTAAAAATGCAGAATCTTTCAGTTTAACTTAAAAAAATACCTCTTGCCATGTAATTGAATATAGAGTCTAATTAATTTTCGCTATATATCATTTGAAACATATTTACTAATAAAAGAGTCAAAGGGCCTGACTAAAAATTAGCAAAGCTTAAGTTTTTTATCCCTAAATTAAAAATTCTATGAAAAGTCCGCATGCTATTTTTTTAATGGGACCAACAGCAAGCGGGAAAAGTAATATTGCTCTAGAAATTGCCAAACACTTACCTGTAGAATTAATTAGTGTAGATTCAGCTCAAGTATACCGGCACATGGATATTGGAACTGCTAAACCAAATGCTGCAACAATGGCATCTGTGCCCCACCATCTCATAAATTTAATTGATCCACATGAACGCTATTCTGCTGGACAATTTAGAACAGATGCCTTAACTGCTATGAATGAAATTACTAGTCGAGGCAGAATTCCATTATTAGTTGGAGGCACCATGCTTTATTTCCGAACATTATTTGAGGGAATATCTGAACTACCATCTGCTAATAACGACATACGTAAAATAATTGAAAATAGAGCAGAAAGCATTGGATGGCCTGAAATGCACAAAAAATTGCAAAAGATTGACTCAGTCACTGCGACACGTATTCAACCCACCGATAGCCAACGCATTCAACGTGCTTTAGAGGTATACTATCTAACTAACACACCTATGTCAGATCTACAAAAAACCAAAAAGGTGAGCTTTCCTTATAAGATTAATAGTATTGCTCTGATCCCTGATGATCGCATCATTCTTCACAAGCAAATTGCTCTCCGCTTTGAAAAAATGCTGAAACTAGGGCTGATAGATGAGGTTCGTGTTCTGCGAGAGACATTCGACCTTAATGCTAATGCTACTTCAATGCGATGTGTAGGTTATCGACAAGCTTGCATGTATCTAGACAAAAAAATAAGCTGGACTGAAATGCACGAAATGAGTATTGCTGCTACACGTCAGTTAGCAAAAAGACAACTAACCTGGCTCCGATCAATGCAAAAAATTAAAAAATTTAATTGCTTTTCAGGAAATTTGCCAAGATTAATTTTAGATTTCTTGCAAGAAAATAAACTAAAAAATAAATAAATATGGAAAATATAATTCCAACAAAAGTTGCAGAAACATTGGATGGTTTATTTAGAGAACGAGCAAAAATTTCAGCAAAAAAAATAGCTTATCGTAGTTATAACCAAACTACCCAGCATTGGCGTAACTATACTTGGGAACAGATAAAGAAAGAAATTGCAAGGTGGCAAACCGCCCTAACTAACGAAGGCTTAATGGCCGGTGATCGTGTAGCCATAATGTTAAGGAACTGTCCTGAATGGGTAATTTTTGATCAAGCAGCGTTAGGACTGGGACTTGTTGTGGTTCCTATTTATACAGAAGACCGGGCTGAAAATACGGCATATATTTTAATTGATTCTGGTGCAAAATTATTATTACTCGAAGAACAAAAACAATGGCAATCACTAAAAAATTTAAATGATTATAAACTTAATCTAAAAAAAATTATAACGATTAACAGCTTTGAGAGCTACACAAAAAATACTAATTGTGACGCTAACATAAAGGCACTTAATGACTGGCTCCCAAAAAATAATAGGGAAGTACAGCATACAAATCACAAACCAAACGATCTTGCTACAATTATATATACATCTGGAACTTCTGGTCGACCTAAAGGGGTAATGCTCAGCCATCACAACATTCTAACTAATGCTAATAACTGCTTGCAAATTGTACCAGTCTATCAAGACGATATACTACTTTCTTTTTTACCTCTTTCACATGCATTTGAACGTACCATAGGATACTATCTTCCTTTAATGGCCGGAGCTACAGTAGCTTATGCGCGATCAATCTCCCATTTACATGAAGACCTAACAAATATTAACCCTTCCATACTTATTTCAGTGCCACGTATTTATGATCGGATTTTTTCTATAACGCATGCAAAACTAAGAAAGAAATCAACTATCAGCCATCTATTATTAAAATATACTGTTGAAATTGGATACAGCCGCTTTGAATTTCAACAAAAGAGGGGCCCAAAAAGATTATCCCATTTGTTATGGCCTATATTAAATAGGCTAGTAGCAAAAAAAATAATCAATAAACTGGGTGGCCGGATACGACTAGCTATGGCAGGTGGTGCTCCATTATCAACAGAAGTTTCGCGTATGTTTATTGGGCTTGGGTTGCCAATATTACAAGGCTACGGAATGACTGAATGTAGTCCAGTTATTTCTGTCAATAGTATAAAAAATAATATTCCATCAAGTGTCGGCCACGTTATTCCTGGTACAGCAGTAAAGCTTGGAGATAACGGGACACTTCTAATTCATGGCCCAAATGTTATGCTTGGCTACTGGAACAACCTGGAAGCAACAAAGGCAATTTTAACTTCAAGTGGATGGCTCGACTCTGGTGATGTTGCACACATTAATGATGGAATAATAACAATTACAGGCCGCCTAAAAGAAATTATTGTTCTATCAACTGGTGAAAAAGTACCACCTGCTGATATAGAGTCTGCAATTTTACGTGATCCATTATTTGACCAAGTGATATTAATAGGGGAGGGACGACCCTTTCTCAGCGTATTAATAGTCATTAACCATGATTATAATGAGAAATTTCTACAACAAAATAAAAATACAGAAAAAATTCTTCTGAGGAGGGTCTCAAAACAAATGGCCGGGTTCCCAGGCTATGCCAAAATACGGCGCCTTGCTCTAATTAAGGAGCCATGGACCATTGAAAATGGAATGCTAACTCCTACTTTAAAGCTTAAACGCACAGAGATATTAAACTATAATCAAAAATTAATAAAACAACTATATGTAGGAATTAAATAGCGTTAATTAAACTTATTTAACTATATATAGCGTATAAATAACTTTAACACCATTTAAGGTGCGACAATTTATCCAATTTCTTATAGACAAATGTATTTTCTAGTGTATAGTTTCGATATTCCGAAATAATATTAGCCTTACGGATACATAAAAGCAAAAAAGATATTGATATCTAATTTATGTGCACCTATAGCCAAATTATTGGAATTAAGCTTCACCTAATGAAAACTTTTATGGAGAGAACATGAACAAAACATTAGTTAAATCACTTGCGCTTGGACTAGGCTTAGTGTGCTTTGGAGCAACACAAGTTATGGCGAACGCGCCTAAAGGTACCCCTCGCGTTACTCAAGAATTAGTGGCCCCTCCTTTTCTACCTAAGCATGATCAAGTTGCAAAAGGCGGACCTAAAGTAGTAGCTGTTCGATTAGTTGTTGAAGAAAAACTAATGAAAGCTGATGCTAACGCTAGCTATTGGGCACTAACTTTTAATGGGTCTGTACCTGCACCAATGATAGTTGCACATGAAGGTGACTGGGTTGAATTAACATTAGTTAACCCAAAAAGCAACACAATGGCTCATAACCTTGATTTCCATGCTGCAACAGGTAAATTAGGCGGAGCACTTTTAGATAAAGTTGCCCCAGGCCAAGAAGTGGTATTGACATGGAAAGCAATGAAACCAGGCGTATTTGTTTACCACTGTGCCCCAGGTGGCACAATGATTCCATTCCATACTATTTCTGGAATGAATGGCGCTATTATGATACTTCCTCGTAAAGGCCTAACAGATGCTGATGGAAAACCATGGAAATATGATAGAGCATATTACATAGGTGAGCAGGATCTTTATTTACCAAAAGGTAAAGATGGTAAATTTAAAGAATATGCCCAACCGCTAGAAGGTATGGCTGACGTATTAGAAACAGCAAAAACCCTTGTTCCTTCTCACGTTGTATTTAACGGTACCGCAGGTGCGCTAACAGGTGACAATGCACTAAAAGGCAAAGTTGGAGAAAGAGTTCTATTTATTCATTCCCAAGCTAATCGTGATTCACGCCCTCACCTAATTGGTGGACATGCTGACTTAGTATGGCATGGTGGTTCATTTAGCGATAAACCAGCTACTAACTATGAAACATGGTTTGTCCCTGGTGGATCTGCTGTTGCTGCTGGATATAAATTTGAACAGCCTGGTCTATATGTTTATCTCAGTCATAATCTGATTGAGGCAGTTTTACTAGGTGCGGCTGCACATATGACAATTGAAGGGGATTGGAACAACGAAATAATGGAACAGACCAAAGCACCAGGTCCTATATCTAAGTAAAGATAGTTCCTAGTTTAATAAAAATGGCTTCAATCATATGATTGAAGCCATTTTTACATGAAATAACAGATAAACAACAAATTACCAATATAATGCAAATTAAATTACACAACCAAGCCTTTCTATAAGGGAGTCTGGAGAAAATAATCTTTCCCACACATTCATATCAGACTCATCATACCCCCAAACGGCCAACAAAAAATGTATATTATTAACAAGTGCTGCCTCCCCATCCTCCTGACGGTCTCCTATATAAAGTGTAGTATTATGATCTAACTCTAGATCTGCTAAAATAACACCCAACATATCAACTTTAGATTTTAAAGGTGGAGAAAACGAATCAAGCGCATAAACACTTTTAAAATACTGTTCCCATCCCAGATGCTCAAGTATTCGACGAGTAGGAATAATTCGTTTATTTGTCGCAATATACAGTTGATAACCACACGCCCTCAACCCTATAAGCATTTCTTCAACTCCAGGAAAAACTCCTGTAAGTTGATATTTCTCCTCGTCATAACTTGCCCTGAATTCCTTAGCAAGTGGCTGAAGCACGGACATATCATTTGTTCCAGTAAGGTTTCCTAATGTCTCCATCAGTGGTGGACCAATAATACTTAAATTTAAGGGTTGGTTAGGAGTCATTCTGCATGCACTAAATGCACTATCAAACGCAGCAAGAATACCAGGAGCAGAGTCAACTAACGTACCATCAAAATCAAAAATAATAGGGGTATTCATAATACTACAGCTTTAGCAGTCAATTGAATAGCATGTGAAAGAGGCGTACAAACATCTAGACCAAATTCTGATCGAGCACGTTGAATATTCGGTACATACCAATCTCCACCAACACCAGCATCAACCTGACCAAGAATCTGTACTTTCTTTCTGGGAGACAAAGTATCACGTACAAGATATGCAAGCTCTCGAATAGAAACTGCCTGGTCAGAACCTACATTATAAACTCTCCCTGAAGATCCTTTCACTAGTAATGTAAGAAGCCAAACCACTAAATCTCCCAAATACATATAGGAACGCATAGGCGCCCCATTACCATTAATTGTAATTGCCTCTGAAAATAGCGCGTCTCGTATAAAATTCCCAATGGCATAATGAATATTAAGTGGCTGATATGGGCCAACAAACGAAAAACAACGTGCAATTTGCACATCAAAACTATACTTTCTAGCATAATAAGCACAAAGAAATTCTGCGACTCTTTTACCTTCACCAAGGGCAGAACTAACAAAATCCAGATGTAGTGGTGCTCCACTATAATCTTCCGTAATATGAGTCATACCAGATGGCGCCTTACCATAAACCGATCCAGAACTAGTCATTAAGAATTTTCTAGCCTTACATCGCACAGCGAAATCTAATGTGCGCCTTGTGCCTTGAGCAGTTGTATCAAATTTTATTAATGGGTCTTCATTGTTAAATGTGGCAACAGCATTTGTAGTAGCAGCATGAATAATGTGAGAATACTCTCCCTCTGGAAAAGCAAAATCACGCACATCACCTACATGCGCTCTAATAGAAGAATTAGATGTAAGATGTGGTGCTTTTTTCTTGAAGTCGTCAAAACTTCTTGTAAGTATCATTACTGATGCATTAAGATTAAATGCATCATTTGCACGAACAAAACTTTCTAGGAACCAACGACCAAAGAAACCTGTTCCTCCTGTAAGAAATATTGACGCTCCCCGAAGCTCCTCCCACAGATCTCTAATTAAAATTCGCTCCAGGTCAGATTCTATTGAGTTATTATGCATTTTATCTTTACCAGCCATAACCTAGCTAAAAATAATAAAGCCTCTATCTTACATATTTTGTTATAGCATGATGCACCGAGCAGCCTATTAAATTATGTAAAGAAAAGTTACCAATAAATTTCATACCTGCAGACCTAAATAATATTTTTCTAACTAAACTTCTTCTTGTATATGATTTGCAGTAAATTATGCTATGAAAACTGCTTTAAACTTCCCAAGTATACTTATTCTTAATGTCATAAATATTTTTATCTACTAAATTTCTTCTGAGATAAAAAATTATTCAAAGGCTGTTATGCCGCCTGACCACTGCTCAGATACCTGAACAATTTCCCTAGAGAGCATTTGAGTCATGCACCAAAACTCCATATGAGGGCCATAAGCCTTAAGCAAAAGTATAAGCCGGGGATCTGCATGTACATAAGCTGACAAGCATAAAATTGGTGTATAGAATTCGTTACTTATAAGAAGACTGGGCGTGCCTACAAGAGCCGCACAAACATCCATGCCTCCACTAAGACAAATATTAGCGCCGCCTAATTCAGGTAATGAAACCATCTGCTCTCGTTGAGACTTTACATCATATTCCTGTGTGGCCTGTGGAAAATACCAACCAACAATAGCAGCACTATAACTTGCATCAATAAATCTTTGATAACGTGATGCTGGATCTATAGTAATATTACCTGACAACTCTGAATTACTTTGTAATACAGCTTTAAAATGAGCCTCCGGATAATAGGCTTTAAATGAATCCTGTAAATTTGACAACAATGTATTTTCAAGATTGGACCCAAGATCACTTTCACTACTAGTACTACGTTGAAAAACAAAGGGAATGTGTACGCCTTTGAGCAAATTCTGATATGCTGAACTAACACTTAATTTTTCAAGCAAAGCCTCTGCCCTTGATCTAAAATCTGCAACTATCATATTGGCTGGTGCAACGCCATACCGCTTACAGCGATCAAGAATCTGCTCGTAATCAAATTTAGGCTGATTTAATCTATAATAACTACTAGGATTCTTTCCAAAAAGGCGCATGCCATTACTTGGAACCCGGCGACCAAGCTCATTAAAATACATTACACCTCTCCACAATCAACTATCAATAATAGGCGTGCGGCCAAAACCATGCTCATAAGGAACTGGGAGAAGTGGGCTAACTTCGTCTGTATAGACTCTAACTGTTTCATTATGAAAATCAATAAACTCTTTATTTTCACCAATAATACATTCATCTCGATATGGCCCCAACCAACCACTCTTCATACCACGATCAAGAATCACTGATAATGGCTCCTTCGTTACATTTCCGATTGACAAGTCCATATAAGGACAAGGCACGATCTCACCATCATGGTTAACAGTATTTATTCCTTTCACTGTAATACAACGCCCAGGTTGTCCATAAGAAGGGGTCATATGAGTAAAGATATTGTATTTATTTTCTAGAAATTTAAGTTGATCAACATCCTTCTTAGTACATACCCAGGCTTCTTGATCTCTAGCATTACCAACTGGCTTAGCAAGTGTTACGTATAATGGAATATCTTCAGCCTTACTATATTCACATAGACTAACAAATTCATCAGAAAACACACGGTCTTTGATGATACAGGTTGAAATTAAAAGCTCAAGATTTTCTTTCTTTGCTGCATCTAAAGCGCGCATTACTCTCTTGTAAGAACCTTTCTTATTACGAAAAGAATCATGCTCCTCTTCAATCATACTATCGAGAGAAATCTGCGCCTTATATCCCCCTAAACCTGCAAACCACTTGGCTTTTTCAATATCAAATGTCCAACCATTAGAATCTAGAATTATTAAATGCTTCATCGGATCAAGGGTCTCTATCAGTTTATCCAAATTTTTATCTATAAGAGCCTCTCCCCCGGTCAACACAAAACGAAAAATACCATATTCATCTGCTTGGCGTGATAACTCCCTATAATCATCTGTGGTCATTTGCGGACGGGGGTCAATAGCCCCTGTAGTCTTCTTCAGATGTCGAGTCATATATGGCTCTTCACAACAATGTGTACATTGAAAATTACAAAGAGACCGATTGATTTTTAAACGTAATATTGGGCTAATCTGACCATCCAACATACCCTTAAAATACTGTTGTATTTTCTCGTGAACTCGAGGGCGTTTCTGGCTCTGATCCCTACGTTTATTCTTCTCTGCCAAAGAAAGAGCTTCTTGCTCTGCTAATATTTGAAGAGAATTTGACATATAGGGCTCCTGAGTTAAAACATTATAAAATTAGCACATCCTAACAATAAAAAATATACTGAATTTAGTGAGAATTATACCACTATTGCCTAAGAGCCCTATACCTAATCATGTAACAGTTAGAACACTCTAAAAAATTTATTTATAAATTCATAGACCTATTACACCAATATATTAATTCCTAAAATTTAAGCTGGCGTACAAATATAATTTCTATAAATTTCATGAACTGCTATCAGATTCTCTGGACACTCTCCATGCCAGGCCCATTGGCCATTCTTCACAAATTCCTTCCTATATTCAAGACTTGGATCAAGCGAACTTGTCAGTTTGCATTCATATAGAAATGAAATAAAGTGACCACGTGTATCCCTAGTAGGGTTCATAATTTCATTCATAACAAGCGGGTCGTTTTGAAATTCTACTCTCGCGCCCAACTCACTCTCTGCCACAGCTTGAATTCGAGTAGCAACTGTCTCTTTGAATCTTACAACGCCTCCAGGAAGATGCCACCCAGGCCCATAGTACTCATCTTCCCGCCAAGTTAATAGTGTTTTATTTTTCTCATTCTTTATTAATAACTCCACATTAACCATAGGGGTCAATCTACTCACAAAAAGAAACACCTCTGTTGCCAAACCCTGCCTGGCATTACCGATATTTCTCTCCAGCGCTACTAAATAATCCTTAACCGCCATATAAAGCCAACTAAAAACTAATTAAACCAATAAAATTAATCATAATACAGGCTCTAGCCCATAATCTCTTAAAATTGCAATATATGATTTATTACCTAACCTTTCCCGAGCAACCTTTGCAACCTCATCAGAATAACTTGCTGCCATAACAATAATAGCATCTACTGGATTGCTATTTAAAGATTCTGGGGCAACAATAGGAATATGGCTAACAGGTGTAAATTTATTTTGCTTAAAAGGTGCAGAATCTACAACATATTTGATCTCATCTGCCAGCCCTAACAACGAAATAGTAGCAAGCGCCTGATGGCCAGCACCCCAAATGGCAACACCATTTTCTCCATATTGTTGGATATATTTATGAATCTCAATTTTTAGCTGTTCTCGAATATGATCGAAAGAAGAAACATTGCACAAACTACGTTTTCTTACTACAGCTGAGAGGATATAATCATACCAAATTTCTGAGCACTTAATAATCTCAAACCCATTCAACCGTAATGTTGTTTCCAGTGTTTCTCGCGTGAAATAGAAAATATGGTCGCTGATAAATTCAGTAAATAAATTCTTTCTCAGTATCATTTCAAAATTAGGCACCTCAATCAAACCAATCCCCCCTTCACATAAATTATGTGCAATGCCACTTAAACTAGCGTTAGGATCAGGCCAGTGCTCAAGAAAATTTAATGTCACAAATGCATCAAACCCCCCCCCTTGTATTATATAATCAGCACAATCTACGTATCCACACGTCACCTGTAAATTATTTTTTACACATTGATTCACGGATGCCTCAGAAGCTTCTAAACCATACGCGTTCACCCCGGCTTCCTGTAATAAAGTCAAATATTCTCCACACCCACAACCTATCTCTATCAGTTTTCTTCCCTGTAAAGTATATTCCTGTACAAACCTGGAAAATTGCTGCTGACGAAATGCTTTCATCTCTTCAGAAAAAGCTGCGGCACGAACAACTTCCTTATAATATGAAACTGGTTCGTTAATAATCTGAATTAAGCCACAACTTCCACACTGATACACATCAAGGTCTATACCCTGATCTTCAGCTAAATCTGCCATACCTGGCAGGAATTGAGCTGCTTTAGGCATATTCTTAAAATGTAATAAACGTGGCTCTATAAGAAATTTGGCACACACTCTACACTGATGATTTAACTGGTTCACGGACAAGGATTTGGATATTGTTTATGAATTACTTCGATAGCAGCTAAAACTTCCCTACTCAATTTAATATCCACACTGTCAATGTTAATTTTTAATTGAGCCATATTAGTAGCTCCAATAATTGTACTAGCAACAAACAAACGACTATTCACATAAGCAAGCGCCATTTGTGCAGGATCTAAACCTGCTTCAGTTGCTAACCGCACATATGCTTTTGTTGCTAAATTTCCTATCTTATTACTATAACGATCATACCTCTTAAATAAAGTACGTCTTGCACCTACTGGCCTAGCCTGATTTAAATATTTTCCTGATAGCACACCAAAGCCTAAAGGAGAATAGGCCATAAGGTTTACAGATTCCCGATGGGCACACTCTGCCAGCCCAATTTCAAAACTACGATTTAATAAGGAATATGGATTTTGAATTGCTATAATTCGTGATAATTTTGCTTTCTCTGAAGCTTTAAGATATTGCATCAACCCCCAAGGCGTTTCATTGGAAATTCCAAGATAACGTACCTTGCCCTCCTGAACCAATTCATCCAGCGCTACTAGTGTATCTGCTATTTTAGTCACACCCTCCTCATGACGATGTTCATAACCTAGCTTACCAAACATATTTGTACTTCGCTCAGGCCAATGCACCAAATAGAGATCAATGTAATCAGTCTTTAAGCGCTTCAGACTACCTGCTACAGCCTTACGAATATACCCTCGATTAAATAGGGTTTTACCATTACGAATATGGGCAAGTCCAGGCGAGGGACCGGTAATTTTACTTGAAATAATTATTCTTTCTCTATTACCATACTTTTTCATCCAGTTCCCAATATATTTCTCCGTTCTGCCCTGCGTTTCAGTCCGTGCTGGGATGGGATACATCTCAGCAGTATCAATAAAATTGACTCCCTTTTCAAATGCATAGTTCATCTGTTCAAATGCTTCTAACTCATTATTCTGTTCGCCAAAAGTCATGCTGCCTAAGCAAATTGAGCTAACTTTCAAACTAGTTCCCCCTAATTGGCAGTATTCCATCTACTTAACCTGCCTTGCTTTTAGTGACTGGGGGAGCAGCTCAATTATCATCTCTTCCTTTAGAGCTTCCAACGACAAAAGAGGAGACATATCCTCTAAAGGCATAGATAACATTGTTCCATCATCCTGAGGTAATGCAGAAACCTTGGGCGAAAGTATTTCATCTGTCGTAAGACAAACATCTACCAGTAAAGGCCTAGGCTGAGACAAAGCTTGTTGTAATTCAGATTTCAATTTATCAGTATCGTTAATACGCAGAAATGACAAACCATAAGTAGCCGCAACTTTCTCTAAATCTGGTAAAAGCAACCCAGTCTCTGGCCCTGTGCCAACAAATCGCCCCTTAAAATAATTACGTTGTGTATTACGAATCGAAGCATAACCATTATTATTCATAATAATTAAACAAATCGGCAAGTTAAAAGCACGCAATGTTGCTAATTCCTGAATATTAAGCTGTAAGCTACCATCACTTTCAACAGCCACCATTGGCTTACGTGCATTTGCAAAGCACGCACCAATTGATGCTGGTAGACCATAACCCATTGCGCCCAACCCAGATGTCAGAAATATACGCTGTCCTATTTTATTACGAAAAACGGTATAAAACGCCTCTACTGCTAGACCAGAACTGCCTGTACTAATAAGGGTATTTTCTGGAATAACCTCAGATAACGAATCCATCAAATGATAGTGACTTATAGAATTATTATGCAAGGAAGATGAAGCATTGTTTATTTGGTAACGTTGCTTCCAGTTATTACAACGCTCTCTCCATTTTCCCCAGTCTGGATAAATAGTATTTTTTTTCTGTGACCATACCTCTAGAAAAATTTTAGCATTTGCCACTATTTCCAGTGTAATGTCCATATCTAACTTCTTAATCTCGTTATGATCAACATCAACTACTATTTTCTTAGCAGCACGTGCAAAACCTTGCGGATTATACGCTGTAATAATATTATCTAAGCGGCTACCAATACTGATGAGCAAATCACAATTCTGAACAGAAAAATTTGGAGCTCTCAACGCTACAACTCCTGGCCGCCCAACATTAAGAGGGTGATCGTATGGCAACAAGTCTAAAGCATTCCAAGTAGTTACTACGGGTACATTTGTGAGTTCAACAATTTCTTGGAATAATTTTTCCTCTCCTGAAAGACGTACTCCATGTCCTGCAAGAATCAATGGGCGCTCTGCTTGCTTAAGCAGCTTAATCATTGCAGCAACTGATTCTCTAATACTACACTTAGAATCTGAAAATGTATCTTTTATAACAGGTGCTGTATAACTAAATAGCAAGCTTGAATCTACCGGTGCAGCCTGTATATCAAGTGGTATATCAAGCCAAACTGGACCACCTCGCCCTTCCTTAGCAAGATAAAATGCTTTTTCAAATTCTTGGCGAATATCTTTAACTTTCTCAATGGTTTTAGCATATTTTGTAACCCCTTTAACCATACTTACAATGTCAACTTCTTGTGGACCCATTTGACGTAAAGGAGCGCCATGCAGCATATCAGTTCGTTTTACTTGGCCTGATATTACTATCATTGGCACTGACTCTATCCATGCACCAGTAACAGCAGTTAATGCATTAGTTGCACCAGGACCTGTAGTCACCATCACCACCCCAATCCCACTTGAGTGAATGCGACCATATGCTTCTGCTGATATTGCTGCGGCTTGCTCATGTAAACACGGAATGACATTGATTTCTGGATGCTTACCTACCGCATCATTTAAAAACATTACTCCGCCACCAGGCAAAAGAAAAACCTCTCTTACTCCTATGGTTGCAATACAATCAGCAATATAATCAGCCACACGATACAGCCCTATTTCTTTTTCTGCTGTACTCATAGGTCTACTTCATCCAGTACCTTAGAAAGGTTTTTCGATTTAAATTCTTGTTAATTGAGCTATCAGTATAAAAAGAGTCATTCTTAAAATGTGTTGATGAAAGTTCTTCTATAACAGCACCAGTTTTACTTACAAAAGCATGGCGGGCCTTCGGCTCAATATTTATCACGTCACCAGGATAATAAGTATTCATAACGCCATTTAGCGTAACATTGACCTCACCATACAAAATATGGAATGTTTCTTCTTTTTCATTATGATATTGCTCTGGATGATATTGGTTAGGTAAAGAAACAAGTAGTTTCTTACAATAACCACGATTTACTACTGTTATCATAGTAAGGCCTACCTCATTGAATTTATCTATCCCGTAATGATGTGAAAGCTCTAAATCTAAACCTCCAGGTACATTAATAGAACTTTCAATTAGCAATGCTTTTACTTGTTGGGCAGCAGCTAAAACTTTAGATTGCACATCATCGCGCCGTGAGTTTTCAACAAGTAACGGAGCATCTTTTAGAATAGGGAGCCTAGTGGTAAAGGTCGCATATTTAGACCATTCAGTAGCTGAATACTGCCCTTTTTCTGGTGGAAAAGCAAAATATACATCCTCCCTGTTTACAACCTCTCCAGCTTGAATGTTCCGCCGCATAAATATTCCTCGCTGCAAGGAACGCAAACTTGACTGCTCAACAGGATTAGATGGCGAACGCGCATCACCAACACCACAGACCCTATTTGCATATCGAGCAGCATCCAACCAAGCTGTAACTTGCTTTGGATTTGCCGAATAAGCATTTAAAGAGAATGCATCTGTAGGAACCCCAACATGTTTTTCAAAAACCCTCGCACCTTTAGCTATTGCTAATTTCACAATATCTACATTATCAGGACTCTCATGAGTAGAAAACCCTATACGTACTCCTGGATATCGATCTGCCAGGAAACTAATCTGGCTTATGTGCATTTTATCATCAGCTGTGGGGTATTCACCAACACAATGCAGTATTGCAAAACTCTTCTCTCGGTGTTCATAAAAACTAACTACACGATCAATATCCTCCAAAGAAGCACCTGCTGTAGATGCAATAATAGGCATTTCAGTCTCAACTACACGTTCAAGTAGCGGCCAATCTCTACAGGAACAACTAGCAATTTTAATTATATCTAGCTTCTGTTCTTCGATAATACTTACTGAAGCTTCATCAAATGGCGTTGCCATTGTTAAAAAACCATTGTTACGCATTTCAGAAACTAATTGATCAAATTCTTCACGTGTCAAACGCGTTTCTGAGAACCGCTTAATGTATTTAATATCATCACGACCCTGCATTGATGGGTGGATAAAAGTATCTAAATCACGATATTGAAGTTTGAAGGCAAAATTAAACTCTGGAAATTTTTGGCATACGGCTCCAAATTTACGAATAATTTCCAAACCATGCGCAATATCTCCCATATGATTATTTGCCATCTCAAGTACAAACAAATTGTCAGGGATAGTTTTTGTCATTTTATGAAGCCTCTCGTTAAAAGTTGATACAAAAAAAATCTTGAATCTTAGAGATGACAAAATCAAGCATCTCCTCATTTATTTCTGGATATACACCAATCCAAAAAGTATCATTCATTACTGTATCAGTGTTAGTTAATTCACCAGACACCTGAAAATTACGCCCATTCATATATGGTTGCCGCGTCAAATTACCCGCAAACAACAAACGCGTACCAATATTATTTTCATTAAGGTATTCTAAAAAATGAACTCGTGTTGTCCCTGCACTAGGTTTAATCGTGATAGGAAAACCAAACCAGGATGGATCACTGCCCGGTGTGGCTTCTGGTAGCCACAAAAACTCTTCGCAATCTTTAAGCCTCCCTTTAAGATAAGAGAAATTATGTTTTCTTGTCTTAATAAAACCATGTAACCTGTCCATTTGGGCCAAAGCACAAGCAGCCTGCATATCAGAAATCTTCATATTGTAGCCAAGGTGTGAATATATATATTTATGATCGTACCCCTCAGGCAAATCACCGAGCTGCCAGCCAAAACGTTTACCACATGTGTTTTCCACACCTGGGTTACAATAGCAATCTCGACCCCAATCACGAAATGATTCAATAACTGTTTTAAGCTTACCATTATTAGTAAATACCGCACCGCCCTCACCCATAGTAATGTGGTGTGCTGGATAGAAACTTAATGTGCCAATATCACCAAAACTGCCAACCAATTTACCTTTGTAAGTAGACCCAAGGGCATCACAGCAGTCTTCAATAAGCCAGAGTTTATATTTCTTAGCTAACCCTACAATAACCTCAAGATTGTATGGGTTGCCTAAAGTATGGGCAAGCATAATGGCCTTGGTTTTTGAACTAATAGCCATCTCAACTTTAGCTGGATCAATATTATAAGTAGGAATATGCACGTCAACAAAGACAGGGACAGCGCCAAACTGTAAAATAGGGTTAACTGTAGTTGGAAAACCTGAGGCAACAGAAATCACCTCATCTCCAGGCTTAATAGCACGATCCCCTAATTTATATGATGTAAGAGCCGAAAATGCCAATAAATTAGCTGATGAACCTGAATTCGTTGTTAAAACATGACTCACACCCAGAAATTCTGATAAACGTGCTTCAAAAGCATCATTAAAACGACCTGAAGTAAGCCAGCCATCAAGCGATGCCTCCACCATATTTTGAATCTCTTTCGCTCCAATAATTTTACCAGAAGGGGGTATAACACTCTCACCAGCCTTAAAAATTCCTGACGTATAAGAAATATCAGCATATTGTTTAACAAGATCAGTAATCTGTAAGCGCAACTGCTCTTTATTTTTTATGCCCATTTTCTTTCTCAATTTGAAAATTCATTTATCTGTTCCAATGATATTTTACGCATATCCTCCTGCTTCAAATAAGCATGATGCCAAATAACAATCATTTTTAATGTATAAGCTAAGCTAAAACGAGGGTGCCAATCAAGTTGCACCTTGGATTTTGAACAGTCTAACTTAAGATAATTGGATTCATGTACATGGGCTGCATCATCTAATCTCCAACTTGCACCGCTGCCCCAATACTGTATAAACTGCTCAACAATCCATTGTACTGACCTAGAATCTTCCTCATTTGGACCAAAATTCCAACTCTCAGCAAAAGACCCCTCTCCCTCATAAAGCTTTTGGGCAAGCTGTAAATAACCGTTAAGTGGCTCCAACACATGCTGCCATGGTCTGATAGCTTGAGGGCTACGTATAACAACAGGGCTTCTATTGCTAATTGAAGCTAAAATATCAGGAATTAATCGATCCTTAGCCCAATCACCACCTCCGATTACATTACCCGCCCTTGCACTAGCAAGAGAGACGTGATGCTCTATATATTCTGCAGGATTAAAAAAAGAATTGCGATATGCTGACGTAACTAACTCAGCACAGCCTTTACTACTGCTATAAGGATCGTAACCGCCCATTTCTTCATTTTCACGGTAGCCCCATACCCACTCCTTATTCTTATAACATTTGTCACTAGTGACATTAACTACTGCTCGTACACTGGATGTTTTGCGCACAGCCTCAAATAAATGCACTGTCCCAATTACATTAGTTGAGTAGGTTTCAACTGGGTCGATATAAGAACGACGCACTAGCGGCTGAGCTGCCATATGTATAACAATATCAGGGGCTGCCTCTTGCATGGCCTTATCCAGCATAATCTCATCACGAATATCACCAATGATAGACACCATACCTTCTTTTACCCGCGCAACTTCAAACAAACTAGGATTAGTAGGCGGCAACATTGCATAACCAGTCACTTCTGCACCAAGCTGTTGTAACCACAAACACAACCAACTTCCTTTAAATCCAGTGTGGCCAGTGATAAACACTTTTTTATTGCGCCAAAAAGAGAAATTCAAGTCCACACCTTCCAGGGCGCTTTGTTAGATTGCCAAAGTTCTTCAAGAAATATTTTGTCACGAAGGGTGTCCATTGGCTGCCAAAACCCTTTATGTTGAAAAGCTTTAAGTTGATTTAATTCGGCCAGCCTTTCTAGTGGCTCACGTTCCCACAGGGTATGATCGCCAACAAGAAGGCCAATAACCTTAGGTGAAAGCACAAAAAAACCACCATTTATCATGCCACTGTCACCTTTTGGCTTTTCTTTAAAAGAAGCAACCTGTTGGTCTGAACAAATATCAAGAGCACCAAAACGACCGGGGGGATAGGCTGCAGTGACTGTAGCCATCTGCCCGTGTGCATAGTGAAACTCTATGAGCTCTGTGATATTAACATCACTTACTCCATCTCCATAAGTAAGGCAAAAAGCCTTTTCATCTTGAATATAAGAAGCCACTCGTTTTAATCGACCACCTGTCATAGTACCTTCACCAGTATCTACCAATGTAACTTTCCAAGGCTCTTTATAGCGTTGATGTACTTCCATCTTATTATCCGCCATATCAAAAGTTACATCTGATGTATGTAGAAAATAATTGGCAAAGTATTCTTTAATCACATAGCCCTTATAACCACAACAAATTATAAAATCATTCACACCATGTGCAGAATAAGCCTTCATGATATGCCAAAGAATTGGCCTGCCACCTATCTCAATCATAGGTTTTGGCCTAACCGATGTTTCTTCACTAATTCGTGTTCCCAAACCACCTGCAAGTATGACTGTTTTCATTTTATAAACACTCTAAAATTAAATTACAATCCATCAAATGCATGAATATACTGATTTTAGATTAGTTCTCTCTGCTCCGCTATGCTTAATTCACCAAGACAAACAAAGAAATCAATAGCTAGATTTAAATCCGCTTGGCGTTATTTCTGTATATGCGGCTAATTTAAATCTCAGAGTGGAAAATAATAAGGCAGGCCTACTATAAATGACTAACTTGATTAGTTCATTCAGCTAATTTCTGTTCAACAAAACAAACAAGGCTACCAAGAGTCTCAAAGGTTTTTGCATTAATCTCGTCATCATTAACTGTTATATCAAAATGCTCTGTTAAGGCCACAACAAGATTTACAACAGCCATCGAATCTAATTCTGGAATACCTCCTAACAAACTTGAATCTGCTGTTATAGAGCCTTTCCTTTCATTTATTCCCAGCACATCTGATAAAATATCTTTCACTTTATCAAAATTATCCATAATTACTCCGCTGTTATAATTTTTTATTTTTGGGCCCGCCCTATATTTACTATTTCCACATAAAATAAAAGAAAATCATAAATCGATACAGCAGTTAATTTTAATATTAATAACCCTAGGTATAAAATTCTGTTAAATAATGTCTTATCACTTAATTATATAGACATAAACCATACTAGCTTGCCACTACTATTTATCAAATCCAGCCCCCATAAACACTAAAATAAAAAACCGCATAAAGGTGCTAAAAGGTAAAAATAAGCTATATTAAGCACACCCTTTATAAAAAAACATATAAGTCTTTAATATTAGCTAAAATAGACATAAGCCTTCTGAGGAACATTAGACTCTTTAAAGCGTTTCCGTTCATCTTTATCCAATTTCTTGTCCCACCAAATAGCACGAGCCTCTTTCTGCTTTATGCTTAACTCTGGATTCTTATTCAAGAACCCTTTTATAAATTTAGTATGATCAGATTCGTACAAGTCCATGATTAATTCTTATAAAAGTTAAAAATTTATATACAGAAGTAAATTATCTTACAAGTTCTAAAAACAGAAGTCTATGAAAGTATAAACACAAATTTATAAGTAATAACTTTCATTTTTTCTGTAAACTCTAACAAAATTATTTAATAGTCCTCTTTTAAATAATTTATATAATATAGTGCATTCCTTATCTTGAGTACTAACGAATTATTTTATAATACAACTTTCAAAAATCACAAACTAGGCTATGAAGCCATAAAAATGAATAACTTATATTTAATATCAATGGCTTGGTTAATTATTTCATTAGCTGGCTGCTCTAAAACAGACAACTACACTCCACCAAGCACAATGAGTGGGGAAGAAATATTTAACCTTAACTGCACCAAATGTCATAAGCCTGAAATTGATGCAGTTATTCGGCTGAGCGCAAATAGATCAAACCAAGAGGCCATCTTAAAAAAAATACACTCTGGTGGCATGACTATGCCTGCCTTCCCTAATATAAAGGGCGAATCAGCGAAACGACTAACTAAATATATATTAGAAAATAGTAAGCCTAAATAAACCCAGGCCCTTTCTATTGATACCAATAATTTCACTTATAAAATATTTTAAAAATCATAACCAAATACAATTACCAGCATATAAGAAATCAATAAATGCCTAATTTTATCATATATTTCATAAAGATATTCTATGATAATGACCCCAAAATACCTATATTAAAACAAAGGCGTATAAAATTTACTGGCTGACTATTCCCACTAAGATAACCAAATCTGGGCCCATTAAGCCAATATTTCCCACTTTGCAACAAATCTCACTATTCTGGTAAGATTTATTCAAATAAAATAGATTTTATACATATGGTATAAATATTTAAGCATCATATCTATCTAAAAGATAATCGTAAACAGGTTATAAGATGCAAGTATAGTCGTAAAATATATAAAATAGTCTATCTCTCGTGCAAAAAATAGTTAAAAATTATGGCCACTAAAAATAAAAAAAAGATTCTGAAGGACTTGACTAGTGTTGGAATCTTCCTAAACATGCAGTCATCCTTATTACCAGGAGAAGACTCCTTATCTTGGGCTGCTGAATGTATTCAATCATATGTGGATGGAAGGGCTAAAAGCCTTGATCAAGCTTTTGGCCTTCACACAACTAGAAAAGAAAAATCAGAATCCGTTATACCGCCAAACAAACATGATGAATGGATAGCTACTGCATTAAGACTTATTATATCAAAAACCCCAGCAGGAGAAGAGTGGCCCACCACAAAAGATTTAGCTAAAATAGGGCGATTTTGCGGCTTAAAAGATAAGAATAAAAATGATGAATCTATAGCTCTTGAGTTAAAACGTATAATCGCCATGTATGATTCTGCTGCTATTGAGCAATTAGGAAAAAAAATAGAAATAACTAAAATTTTAAATAAATTAGAAGATTGATACTATCTATTATGATTAATCTATTTTCTTATTTAAACTCGTATTTGATTAAACCTATTGCTGAGTACGTAACGCTGAGCGCTGAATCAAAACAACCATTATTAAAGGTGCTGTTATTGAAATTATTGCAACCACAATCATTAGTGTACCCAGTTCACTATAATCTGCTACAGACTTAATAACATCAGTAGTTCGATCACGAACCTCCCTAGTAACCAGATAGATCTCATTTAAATACTTGGTTCCAAGGCTTGAAGCAGATAATGCAAGGTTAACAAAAGATGCCATTACTGCAAAAAATGTGGCTTTAAGGTGGGGGGGTGCATTTTTTGCAATCCAAGCTAACATAGGAATCATAGCGACTTGACCAAGTGGTGATTCTATTGCTGTATCAATAATTGCTATAAATCGAGCATCAACAACTCCCCCAGTATGTAATGCAGTCCATTCATGCAATCCATAATAAAGACCAATATTAGGTAAAGAAAGTATGCCTCCTGCGATTGTTAAAACTACAATCACGAAACTAATAGGGCGCCTCCCCATCATTGGCCGAAGCAATATCATGCCAAAAAGAGCGAGAACAGAAGAAATCAAAGATAATATAGATAAAAAATGCTGATCAAATCCAAGCACATCAATCTCAAACCATAGCAAACCAGGGCCATGCAATGGAACCGCACGAAATATAAAGATAATTACTGCTGTCCCAATTAACATTCTACGCATACTAGAATCTAACTCTAGTAGCAACCTATACATTACAAATAAAACAATGCCCATCGACCCTATAAAAATAATCTCTTGTGCTAGCGGCATCTCACTAATACCCATAATTAATGTAAATGCAGCAAAAATAAGGCTCCCACCAAGTATCCACCAATTTGGCCGTGTTTCTCCAGTCGGGGCAAAAAGCATTTTATCAATATTTTCAGTATTATAACCCTGTCTATATAATTCACGAGCACGGCGCTTAAACAGATAAGCAGCAAGAATTACTCCAACAATAGAAATAACTGGGATAATCAATGCCATCAAATATATATCTCCATAAATGGAAATCTTCATATCCTCAGACATGTCCTCAACACCCTTAAACATAGTAATATTTAATAAGGAAACTATAATCAAACCCCCAATAATTGCTATACGACCAAGGGTCTGCATTGTTGTGTGCATCATCTTAATTTCATTATTTGGATAAGGGTCTCCTTGCTCATCAATTGTTGGCACAGCCTCTACAGTCATTGCATCTGCAACCACATCCTGCACAACATATCCTGTTGGTGAAAGCAAGGAGGCAATAACAAACCAGGCCTCTATCTTAAGAAATTCATTCATCACTTCAGTATGAGCAATAATTCCATACATGATCCCCATACTAAGAGCTATCAATCCAGCACCAATATAAACTAGAATTGCTTTTTGGCGCCACATCAAGTCAACCAAATGACCAAGGGGCATTTTTAGCACCCATGGAATACCTGCCCAAAATGCCAAACCAGCAAGGAAGGCAGCAGATAGATCAAGATAATCTTTAATAAAGAAAGTCCCAACTATTCCTGTCAACCCTGATATGCCTGCTGCAAGATATACCATGAGTGGAGGTAGATAAGTCCAACGAAACTGCCTCCCAAGATCAAGAAACGTATCGTCAATCCAGCGCCAAATAGAATTATCTATCATATAGTTAGCCTATTCATAGACACAAAAACACATTGACAAATTCTTTTTTCTATAAAAACCCTCAATTTAGATTTCACAATTAAACCCCAAATAAAATCGGAATCAATATTCCACTATTAATTTTAATACTTAATATTCGTATTAAAAGCATAGAATACAATTTAATTAATAACATGGTGTTTTAATAAAATCCTAAAATGCACAACCCTATAACTAATATTTATTTAAACTAATGTTTTCCCACCCTTTGTTTTTAATAATGATAGAACTCTGCTATTTAAATTTCCTGTTGCTAATGCTGACCCTATATAAGTCAAGCAAAATGTACTGATCACTACTAGAAACGTTATAACCTTTGATTCATGCAGCTCCATAACCATATAAACTTCATGAATAATGAATCCTAGGCCACTTACTATTAAAATTGGAATAAATACATCATAAATATATTGTCTTTTATATTTATTTCTGAGTATTCTTCTATGCATAATTATAATTTCAACAATAAGTGCCCCTAAATTAAGAGAAATCATGACCCAAATTGCCCCAACACTTTGATATATTTCCACTATCCACAACATTAATGGGGCCATAATAATTATAGTAATAAAATTTTTATAAAATGCTAATTTGGTCCACCCATGTGCAAGCTGTAATGCATAGGGCAGTGTCATAAAAGCTTTAATTGTAATTACGATAAGTAAAAGACTTAGCAGCACATAGGTATTATCGACCACAAATTGATCTCCAATCCAAAAGCCAAGAATCTCCTTTGAGAAAAAAACCATTGTAACCGTAAAAGGCAATATAACGATTGAAGCTAACTGACATCCCTTGTGATATAAATCTGATATTTTATTCTCCTCTTTTTTTACAACTAGCTGTGAAAATTTAGGGAACAATGCGGTATGAATAGGAGATGCCAGGCTCATAATTACGTTCGCAATTGTAGTGGCTAACATATAATAGCCAAATACCTCTAATGTAAGAACTTTGCTAAGTATAATTTTATCAATCTGTCCTAGCAAAATAGTTCCTAACGAGATACCCACTACCCCTGATACAAACTTCCAGTTTTTTATAAATAGGGCCTTATCAAACCTACTATGTTTATTAGATTTAGGAAGTGATCTCCACAAAGATACCGCTAGAATTATTGTAGTAATTAAAGCAACGAATGATTGCCAATAAAAGAAATTTATTATCGATGGTGAAATAAAAATTAACACCAACACAGCCCCAACATGACGCGCCAACATTGAAAGTGTTTTAATGATATTATATAAAACTTGTCGCTGAAGTCCCTCTAATCCACCAATATAAATAGCCCTTGGCCACTGAAATGCAAGGAGCATTCCCATAATAAGCAACGCCTGTTCAATTGTTTCAGTACTAATATTAGTTGAGTTAATCCAGTCTTCAGCAATAAAAGGGGCCAAAATTATCACCGAGACACCAATTAAAATACCAATTAACCAGTAAACAATCTCAAAGGTTCGCACCAAATTACGTGACTCATGCTCAGAACTCTTTGTAACAGACAACCTAGATAACTGACGACTCAAGGTCGTACTAAGTCCCATATCTAATAAAACAAATATGGCGCTTAATGACATGAAAATGCCAATTAGGGCATATGCCTCCACACCCATGAGCTTAATATAAACTGGAATAAAGGCTAGATTAAATATTCCCCTAGATATATTACCAGTAAAGTTAGCAATAATATTATGCCGTACTACTCGCGTTAATTTCATTTAAAAACTAAATTTAAAAAAAAGATAGATTGATACGATACAGAAAAGTATCCCACATATACTTAAACCAAATATAGCGGCTACTAATATTATTTAGATAACATTACAGTGTCATACTTTAACCTAACCATCTAGCACTATTAAACGCCAGCTCACCTAAAAACCCTATTATAATTAACCTTTTTATATATGATATGGTGCCCTGGGCAAGAATCGAACTTGCGACCTACCCCTTAGGAGGGGGTCGCTCTATCCACTGAGCTACCAAGGCTTTCTGCATTCTACGTTAAAATCCCATAGAAGAAAATTAAACACACAACCCACTAACTCTCCATGAATTAGAAAGACTATCAAGAAATAATACCCGGCGAAGACCAAATGAAAAACCCCAGTAAGTATTTACAACTAATATACATCTACCATTAATATATTCAATGATAAATATTGCCAGATGACTATATTTATAGTATTAATTTATATAATCAAATGATTGTCATTCACAAAAATGGTGGACCATATTGGAAAAAATCGAATTATTAATATTAGATGTTGATGGAATTTTAACTGATGGTAAAAAGAATTACACAATAAATGGTGAGGTTATTGGGAAATCGTTCCCTGATATTGATTTCACTGCCCTTAAAATGTTTAAAGCAATGGGCATAGATGTCGTTCTAATAACTGGTGATGCAAATAACCTCTTCCTTTCTGAAAAGCGTAATTTAGAAACCATTATATCTAGAAGCCCAAATGGCAAAATATTAGATAAAGGAAAAGTTCTACGTCAAATAGCTAAAGATAAAAACGTACAACTCAAAAAAATTTGGTTTGCAGGTGATGATGTTTTTGACATAGCCGCAATGAAGGAAGCAGGATATGTCAGCGTACCTTCCAATGCATTACCTGTAACAAAATCTTTCGCTAATATTGAGATTGACGCAATAAGTGGCGAATATTTTGTATCAAAAATGCTAGAACGCTACCTAGAATCTCATCCTATTACAGACCTGGACTCACTTTTGATGCGCGTTGAAGAGCTAGATGCCATGGAAGCCAGTTCAGCTGACATGAATAAATAGCATGGCCAAACTAATAATACATGGAAGAAATTATCTAGATTTAATTCCAGATTGCGAAATTGATATAAAAAATACAAATTCAGAAATAGTATCTTCATTCAAGCGCTCCTATGGAGGCGTAATGAATGTCGTTGAACAAATTGCAAAATTTAAATTTTCTTTACTTCTATATTGTTCTCGAGAGGCAAAGCAAATAATTGAGCCACAATATCATAAAATAATTTGCTCAATTGATGAGTGTAGCGATGTAAAGGCTTTAATTTTAAAGGTGGTTGATAGGGACAGCAGGTTATCAATCATAGAAAAAAATGTTGACAAGGACCTCTTTAGTCCAATTTCCACGTATACATCATCTAATCAAGTATTATTTTATTTGGAAAGTATTCCACGAAAGGTGATTAAACGTAAGAAATCTATAATTTCCATTTTCAATGGCGGGTCACAACTTATAGATAATAATATTTTTGAATTTAATTTATCACAAACTGATTTACTTATTACATCGAATGATAGTTACCATATATTGCAAAATTATGAAATAGAAAGAAATCTCTCAATACCAATCGAACAGACCCGTTTAATCCATTCGCCCAAAAACATTAAAATCATACATAAAAATAATGAACATTTGTTTTCAAACCCACATTATGAACCTATTCTCAATAACTGGAATGTTGGGGCAGGGGATTATTTTTCACTTGAACTTATAAATTCATTATCTGCCAATCTTGAAAAAAGAAATATAAATATGTTCATGCAAGCTTGTGAGGAGGCGTGCTACTCCACAAAACAATTTTTAGAAGGGTTCTCAAAATGATAACCAAACCAATTTTAATCATTCCACTGTCAGGAGAAGGATCTCGATTTAGCAAAATTGGTGTAAGTCGTGAAAAACAACTCTTAAAATTCGATGATGGCACTACCCCTCTCATCAGAAGCTTAGAATCTATTGCAAACATAAGTGACTTTGAGGTTATATTCAGCACCAAAAATGAAATACAGATGGATAAAATAAAGGCTCATATACTAGCCCATGAAAAATATAAAAATTTAGATATACGCTTTGTAATAACGGGCAAAACTGAATCACCTGTCCATACTATTCAATTTGTTCTAGATAAACTATTTACAGAGCAAGATGCAACCCGATCAGTATCTATTTTTACAATGGACATCTCATTGCCCAAGCCGATTCATTTGGTAAAAGGGCTTGATGCAACATATGTTTTTAAAGCGACTAAAGGACCTTATTCTTATGTAGATTTTGACGAAAAAGGCGAAGTCTTTTGCAGAGAAAAAATCGAAATAGGAAACCTTGCAAATATTGGAATTTATGCAATTGAATCTATAAAGAACCTCAAAATAGCAATATCAAGTGCCTTGGATGAAAAACGTAAAACTGAACACTCATTAGCAGAAACAATGATAAATTCATCAGTATCTAAATATGAGCTCATTCACGTTGATAGTGTTTACATATACGGCACGCCCCAAGAGTGGAGTTATTTTAATAATGTAATTATACCGCTTCTAATTAGTAAAAAAAATAAGAATGTACTGCTATTTGCTGATCACTCGGGCCCAGACTTTATAGAAAATGTAGCTAATAATTTACAAGAAAATGGCTTCAAAATTAAAAAAATACAAAATAAAGATGAACTGCCATGGAGTGAAATCGTCTATAACAATCGTGAAATAATTAAAAAATTATATAATGAGGATTCATACACCGTCATAGCATCTTGTATGTCAGGGCAAGGAGTTGCTAATGCCTTATCAAAAATATTAGGAGTTCACGTTCCAGTAATTTCTAATTCTGACCAATTAAAGCTAGCAATCACCCACTCAGCAGGCAGGGCACTTAGTTTTGCTGCAAAATATTGCGATACAACTTCATTTATTTCAGAATTGAGCACTAACCTTCTATTAGATTTTGAGGGCGGCCGTCACCAAGAACGACAAACCCGTAATTTAGTCCAATCTATTGATAAGAATAAATTTGGGAAAATTGCGGACTACGAGAATGGTTGGCTAATGGGGGGATTTCAACCAGCCATACATTGGACACCAGAAGTTGAAGTAGGAATCAAAACATTTGATTCTTCGACCTCTAAACCTGATCGCCATTTTCATGTTGGTGGATACGAATTTACACTGTTACTGGAAGGCTCTATGAAATGTGGGGATAAGGATCTCAAGCCTGGTGAGTTTAGTTTACAGGCGCCATTAGAACCAGATTTAAACACTTTTAGTGCGGGCACAAAGATTCTGTGTGTAAGAGTGAATGCAGCCACTACTAGGAAACGATTTTATGATCAGTAGTAAAGAACTCACATTTCTAATACATGGGGGTGGACTAGCAAATGTTGCATCCGGACAAGCAAAAGAGCGCCCAACAAAGGCGTTAATATTTTCAATTCGTCGTTTTTTTCCAAAATCAACAATTATTCTGTCAAGCTGGGTAGGCGATAAAACCTCATCATATCAATATATTGTAGACCAAATTTCTCTTGGATTTGATCCAGGCACCACAACTGCCTCAAATATATATGATGTAAGAAGCGCTATTAACAGACATTTAATATCAGCAAAACAAGCTCTACCTCTAATATCTACACCCTATTCAATAATAATAAGGCCTGATGTAGAGTTTGGAAGTAGAAAACTACTAAAAATTTTAAATAAATACCATAATTCTATTATATGCCTAGCAGGTGGCACGTTAGATGAATATAGCCTGTTACGCAAACCTTTTACTTTCCATGTTTGCGATTTTATCTATGCCGCAAAAACAGAAACAATCAAACAACTTTTTGAAGTGCCCAATGAAATAGATAGTTTTTTAGATGAAATGTATTTTGAAAGATACGATAAACCATTATTTAAGCGTTCTCGTTGGAATGATCACTATATTCAAAGATGGATACCAGAAGCATATTTATGTGCTATTCACGCCAAAAAAAATGGATATGAGACCCCAGAACACTCTTATGATTTTAGTGTTAAATTTAAAAAATCCTCAGTAAAATATATTACAACATTCTATGAACTGTTTGACAGAAAACAAATTGGCATTAAATGGAACAAAAATAATAATGAATGGCAACCGGGTTTAGCTGGGGCTCTGGGTCGCTATAGCAGGTGGTTATTTCTATCAAGGAAAAGGCCATTTTCAATACTAAGGCCATTATGGATAATTTTACATTTATGCAAAATAAGCTTTAGACTAAGCTATTGGCTTCACAAATTTTTGTCCCAAAATCTATCTAAAATAATAACAAAAATACCCGGGGTGGTGAAAAATTGAAAAACCAAAAACAACTAGACATAATCAATGACAAGATGACAATCACATCTGTCTTGGAACAACACGGATTTTCAAAAGAACAAACAAATCCTGATTTTTTTATGTCACTCTCACGTTCAAAAATAGATGCTTTAAATAAAGAACATAATATAAATTTTGAAAAAACATTATTTCTGATACCGGAAAATTTCCCATTCACCTCAGAATATCTTTCTCAACAATTTAGATTGCCATTCAAAAACCGGATAAGCTTCTTTGATTTGTTTTTAGATAAAAAAATACTAACTACAAATCTTTTATGTAACGATAGCACTGGGAGTCGCCTCATAAAGAGAATAGCAAGCCATGAATTATCTTATTTTTGTGATTGTGATTTAGTTTCTTTAAGTTTTACATCTTATCAATTTCTAATTTACACTTTGTACTGTAACAATATGGAAAACTTTGACACACTTGCTGATAAAGTTTTGCTATCAATGACCTCAAGAGAATTTGAGAAGAAATTGACATTTGATGAAAGTGTTCTTGTTGCTATCTCCATTAAAGAAGTACTTGAATTTCTGCTTGCGATTAATGAGGCCAAACACTTCAATAGCCATATAGAGCATCGTTTATATTTAACTGGAAAAAAAGGATACTCTTCGTTTAAAAATAACACAGTTCAAATTTCAACTAATATTAATATCAAAACTCTCACCAAAAAATTGTCCGGATTCTTTCCATCTATCGGGATGATAGCTGAACATGGACATAATCGTTGAACTAGTTAGTAATAAAGAGTATTTAACCAACTACATTAATTATTGTAAAAAAAATGATGCGGCCAACTTGTTTCGACTTGAGACTAGAAAAGATATGTTTAAAAATACATCAAAATTTGATTATCCTAAAACCTTCCTAAATAGCATTGAACCACTAAAACTTAATATTAAAAATGATATACGAATGATCATATTTCTTTATAGATGGTTTGAAATTCAAAGAATTTGCAAAGAAATAAACGATAATAATAATGTTACATATATAAGAAGTGATCTCTATGCCACTTTACCCAACCTTGAAACATTGGCATCTTTATCCAGCAAATATCAATTTATAGTTAGCCGCAAATATAAAATTAAATCCATTAAATTACCCATACTTAAAAGATTCTTTTTAAAAGATCACATGTTTGATGGATTAGTCGTGTCAAAAGCGAAAAGCCTGAGGCTAGTGTACTCCAAGATATTACAACAAATGCTTCAAATCAAAACCAATTTTAAGGGATCAAAAGAACTATTAATATTAAAAAAAACATTAAATGACATTAGCTTAAACACACCCTCGATTCAGTTTTATGGATACTACCCAGAACAGATTCTAAAAATGTCATTTGGAGCTAGATTATACCAGCATGACTGTAAAGATATGATTTGGTCTCCTTACAAGCCACTTGGCTTAAAAGATAAAATTTTTCGAGTACACTAGGTTAAATAAATGAGTATAAAGCTTATCGCTCACCGTTCTAATATTAATGGACCAGTTCCATCGGAAGAAAACACCATACATGCTATTAATAAGGCATTATCATTAGGATTTGATGTGGAAATTGATGTTAGGATACATAATGATAAGTTATATTTGGGTCATGATTCACCACAAGACCTACTTGAGATGAATGATATTAAAAATTATAAAGATAGAATTTGGGTCCATTGCAAGGATATTAACTCCCTTGCTCTCTTTAACAAATTCTACAATAGCTGGAATTATTTTTTCCACGAAGATGACCTTGCAACAATCACATCAAAAGGTTTTCTCTGGTTACACCCTCGAGCTAGGTTCCTAAAGTCTGGAATTCTAGTTTGGCCAGGTAAAATTAACTTTCAAACGGATGGCTATCAAGGCATTTGCTCTGATTACGTAACTGATATAAATAATTACCAAATATAATTGTTAAAAATAAAATGATGGCAAGCATCTTAAATTCTATAATCTCAAAAGCAAAAAAACTTATAGCCTTTATTTTTCTGCTTCTAGCAACAGGATCACCACTGATTGCTGCAGAAGACAACTCAGAAAGATCGTGTTCTTCTAAAATACTTGTTGTTGGCCATGTATATTCAATAATATATCGAGAATATGAAAATAAAAAAGGAGAGAAAATTACCTCAAAGATGAAAGAAGCTAGAATGGAAGTTCTTTCAGATTTAAAGAAAGAATATGCAGATGCAATTGTTTTCACAGGAGACCTAACACAAAAAGGCTCTCAAGAAGAGCATGAAATTCTGAAAAGCTTCGTAGAAGAACTCGGTATTCCAGCATTCTACGTACCGGGCAACCATGATATATCTTCAGATAAAAGACAACAGGTTTACCTAAATAACATAGGTTACTTTGAACGAGCCGTAAATTTAAAATGCACAAACCTTTATTTACTTGATTCAGCAAATGGTGCTTGGGATCGGCATTCAGCAAGGATGGGTAGTGGGTTAAGCAAGAAATCAATATTACTATTGCAAAATGCAACTAATAAAAACTCGAATAAATTTAATTTTGCCTTCATGCATCAAACAATTTTTGAAAGTGACTTATGGAGCAGAGATACACTTGGACTATTTCGCCAAGGTTCTCTACCAAAAGCTATTGATCACCCAGATGAGGCTATGCCGACAGCAGAAATTTTAGAATTAAAATTTAAAGAGAATGCGGCAGAGCTATTTTCCAGAAAAATTGACGCTGTATTTACAGGAGATTATCATTCTAGTAGGCCTAGCTCTGTAATGTCAAAAAATGGAGTTCTTTCTTATAATCTAGGCTTCCATTTTATAGAAAGTGACAGTAGCATTGGTAGGCCTAATGAAAAGCTTAAGTATCATGTTATATATATAGAAGATGATCATTTTAGTGTATATGTTCGTACGATAGCAGGGGATTAAATATGGACGCATTTTTACAAGAATTGAGTATAAAAGGCATGGATTATAATGTAGAGGTATATAGCGTTTTAGTATCGCTAATACTAGGATTATTAACATATATTGTAGCTGGTCTGACATTTAATCGATCGATGTTAAGCAGTATGAATTTACTTGTAGCAGCGATGCTACCTGCAATCGCGCTAACGATTACTGGATCAATTGCAAGCAATTTCTCACTTTCATTAGGTATGATTGGGGCTCTATCAATTGTCCGATACCGCACACCAATAAAAAGTCCTTATGAATTAACTTTACTATTTTTACTAGTAACAATTGGCGTAGTATCAGGAGTTAACCCGGCTAACGCTATTCAACTTTTTATAGCTTTTACTTTAGTATCAATCTTACTCAAAATCATAATATCAAGATTTAACGTTGAGCCGACTAATATAACAAATAGTTTTATTTTAACGCTCATCGCTAACAAAAAAATGTCTGAAATCCATGGTACAGATACTTTCCAAGATCGACTTATATCAACAAATGTAACAACAGATGCTGATGGCACACCTAAAACAACATTAATCTATTCTTTTGAATCACTTATTTCAGCTCTAGAAGCAAACACAGCAATGCAGCAAGAAAAAGTGAGTCTTTCAATTGAGCAAGATTAATGCTTCCGATTAGAATCTTACTAATCTTTTTCCTATTTATAGGAAATATTGCTATGGCTAGCAATATATCAGTGCCACTAAGCAAACTTCTTGAAAGTACAGAAGGCAAGGTCAAACCAAACAACCCGTCACGTTCTGACTATCGTGTAGCATTTCCTAAAATAAAGACTGTCAAAATTTACCCTCATAATATGAAAAGCTACATAGTTTTTCAAAAAAAACTAGCTAAAATTGCTGAATATGATTTCATACGACAAGAATTAAAAAATGAGAGGTTCACTGCTACCATCAATGTAACATATGATAATAATGAAGAATCTAATCATCGCGCAGTAATAAATCTGTCAGGACGTGCGAAAGACCATATTCATATATCTTCCAATGGAAAAATTATTAATTCCCTAAATGTAAAATTGAAAACAGGTAATATTCTTGGGATTGTTAATTTCAAATTAAAATTAAAAGATAAAGATTTTATTAAAGATGAGGTTCTATTTGGATTGATCATGAAACATATTGGTGCAATCAATCCATACCGACAAGCAGTAACAGTTTCTTTTCAAGATACAACATACCTAGCTATGTTTGAGCAAGATATAGATGGAAAACTTATTGAAGATGCAGGATACAGAGAAAGTGCAATTATAAGAGTTAACCAAAATTTCATGTGGGACACAGTTCTCTTACAAAACTCAATGAATTGCATAAAAAACGAGGGTTTCTCAGAAAATATTTTTCGATTTGCCAATAAAACTAATGTGCCTGTCACTAAAAAACACTTCATAAATCACTTCTGCAAAAAATCTGAAGACTTAATGCCACAAGGTATCGGATACAAATTAGTAAATAAAAAGTGGCTTAACGGACCAAACTCTTTTTTAATTGCAGCAAAGGCTTTTAATAAATTAGGGTCAATCAAAAACAACTTTTATTCTCCTTACCAATTGCCAAACGGGAAGTCCTATAAAATTCTCGAAATTTTCCGTAAATATTCATGGCATGCAGCAGAAGCTATAAACCTAAATCTTTATTTTGATCCTATTAACAATGAAATAATACCTATTTATATGGATGGATCCCCATTAAAGGATATAGATAAATCTCCAATGCAGGATATAGAGGGGTTCCAAATGAGGGATATAGATGGATCCCCAATGCGCCTGTTTAACTCTTCTTTAAATCATAAGAAAGAGTGTGCTATTAAAAACTACAAACTAGACACCATAACCATTATAGACAAATTCTTAGAATTTTACCCAAAAAGCAATAATGTAAACGCTTGTTTAATTTCAACTATAATAGACTTCTATTTTCAAGTGCCTGAAGACCGACCAGAACTAGAGCAACAGCAAACTAATGTATTTAATTTCCACCCAGAAATACCTCATGGAGAAAAAAAGGTAGAACATTACTATGTAAAACTTACCGGCAAGAAACCCTTTTACTCATTATGCAAAGAAAATAATGACTGCTCTCCTATAACGGAGAAATATTTAAAAACCCTGCTTTCTATTTCCCAACATCAAAAAAGTGAACAATATAATAAACTAGAACATTGGATAAACATTATAAGATTTGAAATCGAAACTACTACTCCAACAGTACAATATTACAAAGCTTTAGATAAAACTAACATAACAGTCCCTCCGGGAACCACATATGTATTTGATGAATTGGAATTGAAATATGACATTAATATTACCTTGGAGGACTCAAAAACTGCACGAGTTATTTTTAAAAATAGTAAAATTAAAAGTGCTATTACAATTAGGGCAGATAAAGCCAATTTACCGCAGGATCAAAATTCTTTTGTAGATGAAGCTGAACGCTTTGACAGTATGCTTAATACAGCATGCTTAGCATTCTACAATGTAGATTTTTCTGAAGCAGAATTGAGAAGCATTGGAGGCGGATGTGAAGATAGCATTAATTTAGTCCACTCCACAGGAATAATAAAACAAATCACAGTAGATTCTGCGCTCCAAGATGCTATAGATTTAGACTTTTCTAGTTTATTAATTAGAGATATCCAAGTTAAAAATGCAGGTAATGATTGCATTGATTTCTCAGCAGGAGAATATAATGTTACTAATTTATACTTAAATACTTGCATTGATAAAGGAATTAGTATTGGAGAACAAAGTAATGTTATCTTGCATCATGGAGAGATCTCATCTATCAATACAGCAATTGCTGTTAAAGATTTATCTTCATTAATCATAAAGAGATATTTGCATATAGAAGACTATAAAACATGCTTGCATGAATATCAGAAAAAACAAGAATTTGGTAGAGGTCAAATATTAATTGAGGTCTTACCAAGTTGTTTGGACATTACTAATGTAGTAGCCATGAAATTAACACAGGATAAGAACATACATTTCCTAAAATCTAATTGTAAAGACAAGAAAAATTTATCAGATAATATAAGCAGCTGCATTTTACAAAATGAAATTGTACTAAATCGTCAATATGGCGCAAACCCTATAAGACAACTAAGCATCAAAGGTATAAAAAATGACACATATGTCGATTTTGATTTCCTCTACGATGAAAATAAAGATAAGACTTGTTTTACAAAAAAAGAATGCTCGCTACACATAAATATTGACTACATGCGCCCTTACTTTTGCAGCAACAAAAAAGACACGTTTATCCTTCAAATTGGTGAGTATATTGGTTATTCGGGATTCATTTTCCAAGAGGACTTTAATGTTGAGTGTAAATTAAATGATAGAGAGACAAGAACGAAAATTTGAATTAGAAAATTATCGCCAACGGTCAATCCTTAAGAAATTTAACTTTGGAATTCACCACCCGAGACGAGTTATAAATTCCTTATATTTTGATGATAAATATTTTGGAATTTATCATTCTAGTATAGAGGGCTTAACGCCAAGAAATAAGTTTAGATTAAGGTGGTATGGCCAAGAAAATATAAGTTCACTTAAAGATATATGTAGAGTAACAAATTTGAATTTTGAACAAAAAGTAACTGATAAATATGGACGACGCAAATATGTTAAGCCTATAAATCAATCACAATTGAATGACTTTATACGTAAATTATATACTGATTTTAATTTAACACCTACAGTTTTGGTTAAATATGAAAGACGTTATTTTATTGACCAAACAGGGTGTCGGGCAACAATGGATCGGAATATTAAATTTTCAAAAGTAAAAGAAAAGAATATATTTCCCAGCCGCAATATCTTAAGAGAAGTACTTGAGCTCAAGTTTACTTCCGACAACTATCCAGAAAAATTAATAAGTACACTTTCTACGAACGAATCCAGATTTTCTAAATACTGTCTTGGAGTAGAAACTCTGAATTTAGTTTAACTTAGTGATTATTAAAATAATCTATTTTAGGCTTACCCAAATGTAAAAAATGCTAAATGCCATTTTAAAGTGCATATATTTTTTCTAAGAACGAGCCTACAGTATAAATAAACATTCCTAACAAACCATTAATAATTTACAACTCTTAAATAACTTTGCTATATCTACAATATAACATGTTTTTATTAAAATAAAGCTTACTGTATTATATCGTTCAGGTGTTTAATGATACACTTATAACGTTTTGCGAACTCTACGTTATGACTAGCAATTATCAAGATGTCAGCACATAATATTTTATTGTCAATCAAGTCTGATCTTTTTGCAAGGAACTGCTCATCAACACCCCCAATAAACTCATCAAACATATAAATTTCTGAACTAGAAAAAACCAAACCAAAAAATGCAAGCCGTAATTTTTCACCTGCTGACAAATTTTCCATAGTTAAATTTAATTTATCTGAAGAAAGCATTGAAAATCTCAAAAACTCATCATAGACTTCAGTCAAACTATTTGTAGAAAAATATTCTAATCTGTATTTTAGTAGTGTGAGATTTTGTTTTAATGTAAAAAATGGAAAAAAACCTCCCATAGCACCAAGCACATGGTAGCAATCACCATTAACTACTATATTCCCCAAATCAGGCTTTAGACTTCCCGCCATTAATCTAAGAAGCGTGGTTTTACCACAACCGTTGTTACCAACAAGTTGTATCCTATCTCCAGGTTTAATATCTAATTTTGCTTTGTCGAACAATTTATTATTGTTATAACCAAATGAAAAACCAGAGGAATAAATTGAAGGTATTATAGTCATGCTGATTTAAGAAATTTTGACAGAATATTTCTTTTTTTAACCACTATTATTGACAATATAGAAATAGAAAGAAGCGTATAACTCATCAACGCAACCTTATAATCATAGTTGCTTTCCAATAAGGAATTCTCCAAATTTATAATAAATACACTAATCGGATTTAATTCAATTAAATATGAGGACATATTTGAGCTCGGCAACCATATAATAGGACAAATCAAAAGTAGCATAGGCAAGAACGTATTTATGCAGGCCCGGACAACTGGAAACACACCACTGAAGCACATAATTGCAGGTGCAAACAGCAACAAAGTAATCAAATTAATTACAACAAAAATAATATCAATGAAGTTTATATACATATTTGATTGGTTTAGTTCAAATACTAGAAATGGTATAAGCCATAACCAACACAATAACAGCCTAAAGATAGAGGTTAAACAAATAACTATTATGTGTCCCACAGGATCAAAAACACTATTTTTTATAATTCCATTATCTGTCTCAAGTGTATTGCTCAATCGAATAATAAAAAAGAGGACAGCCCGCCAGTATCCCAATAAAAAAATTAATCTTACTAAATAGCTGATTTGATCAATCTTTTGTAGCTCTGACCAATAAAAGGATAATGCAGCGCAAAATATAAAAAACCCAAAGGATTCAAAAACCGCACCCAATCTTCCACTCCCAAAGCTCTGATTGAGCTGGAAGTAGCTATTCCATAAATAATATTGTAATTGATGCAACATTAGTTCCTTACAACGACCCCCTATTTAATGATACGATATTTAAATCAATATGATGATAAATCAAAGAGCTATTTCATTGCAAAGTTTCTTTTTCTTATTTTAATCTGGCTTGTTCATATACAGAAAATACAAAATTTAACTCTGAAAAATGTTTATAAAAAAAGAAAAACTTAACATATTTTATATCTTTATCGCTATCATCAAATCCATAGAAAAGAAATTCTAGTAATAGGCGCTTCGATAGACCTGCTCTTACTTAAAAAATCTTTTTTTAATTTAATTATTTGTATTAATATTCACACACTATATTGCCACTGATTTTTAATGTGATTTACCAAGTGCAACTACTGGGATGTTAGAAAATTTAGGTGCGTGACTAACTAATTTAATAGCTTATCAGGGGTTACTATTATGTCTTAAAGTATAAAGCATAATTTACCTAATATATACTAGGGGATTATGCTATAAGATAACTGGCAATTACTGTAACATTAACAGGAATAGTTATGTTCTTCTCAAGTAAAATTGTACAAGCTAGCAATCCTAAAGTTGGGGACCCTGCACCAAACTTCAGACTCCCAGATCAAAATGGTAAGACCCATACATTAAATAATTTCCGTGGAAAATGGCTAGCTCTTTATTTTTATCCTAAAGATGATACCCCAGGCTGTACAGAACAAGCATGTAAATTTCGTGATGACCTATACAAACTTAAATCTTTAGGTGCTAATGTAGTTGGCATAAGCGTAGACAATGCTACCAGTCATGCTAAATTTGCCAGAAAATATAATCTTCCGTTTCCACTTCTCGCTGATAACGATGCCAAAACTACCGCTCAATACAATTCCTTAATAAACCTTATAATCATAAAATTTGCCAAAAGAAACACGTTTCTAATTGATCCGAATGGAAAAATAGCAAGGATTTATTTGTCTGCTAATACTTCACGTAATTCAATAGAAGTAATAGAAGATTTAAAGAAATTACAAACTCAATAAGTTATATTTTTATAATAAATTTTACCTTACTATTTTTTTATAGATACTTTGAATAACACTACTACTGCACCACTGCCACCATCTAATGGGCCTGCCTGACAAAAAGCCAGAACATAACGGCATAGTTTCAGTTGATTCCAAACCAATGTTTTTAATACTGGCTCTTGGTTTTTTGAGTTTAACCCTTTCCCATGTATTATCTGTGCACAACGAAATCCTCTAATGTGACAAGTATTAAGGAATTCATCTAACTCCCGTAATGCCTCATCTCGTTTAAACCCATGTAAATCTAGCTGATCATCAATATTCCAATAACCTCTACGAAGTTGCTTTAAAGTTTTTCGGGAGACCCCAGACCGTAAAAAAGAATGTTCACCACTTGGTTGCATTTCTGATGCAGAACTATAGTTGACCAATGAGTCTCCAAGTCTTGATATGCGTTGTTGCCGTATATTTGATCGTGGAAGCTTACGAGAATGAATTACCTTATCATCTGTTCGTATTGGTTCTACATCCTTAACAGCATCTCTGAATAAGAGAACCTCATCACTATCATCTACAGAAATCTTGTTCCGTGAATTCATATAAAATTCTAGCTTTGTTTAACTAGCCAAATCATCAAGATATTTTTCCGCATCAAGTGCAGCCATACACCCAGTACTCGCACTAGTCACTGCCTGACGATATATATGATCCTGTACATCACCTGCCGCAAACACACCAGGAATGCTAGTAGCAGTTACATTCCCCTCATTGCCACCATGCGTAATGATATAGCCATTTTTCATTTCAAGCTGTCCGTGAAAAATATCAGTATTTGGCTTGTGACCAATAGCAATAAATACTCCATTTAATTCTAAATTTTTTGTGGATTTATCTTGCGTACTTTTAATACGCATTCCTGTTACGCCAGAATCATCTCCAAGAACCTCATCTAAAATATAATTTAATTCAAGCTTAACATTACCATTTTTTACCCTTTCCATCAGCTTATCTATAAGAATTTTTTCTGAACGAAAGGTTTCCCTTCTATGCACTAATGTAACTTGGCGTGCAATATTTGAAAGATACAAAGCCTCCTCTACTGCTGTATTTCCTCCACCAATAACCGCCACATCAGCACCCTTATAAAAGAAGCCATCACATGTTGCACAGGCAGAAACTCCTTTCCCCATAAAGGCCTCTTCTGAAGGCAAGCCTAAATATTGGGCTGATGCGCCGGTTGCAATAATTAATGCATCACAAGTATATGTTCCCTGATCGCCAGTTATAGTAATTGGCTTATCTGAAAAATTAACAGTATGGATATGATCGAAAATAATTTCTGTATTAAAACGTTCTGCATGTTTCTGAAAACGATCCATTAATTCTGGCCCCTGCACGCCCATTGCATCAGCAGGCCAATTATCAACATCAGTAGTAGTCATTAGCTGACCACCCTGGGCTAATCCAGTAATAACAACAGGGTTTAAGTTGGCACGCGCAGAATAAACAGCTGCAGTATAGCCAGCAGGACCGGAACCAAGAATTAATAAACGAGAATGTCTGACTGTCATAAGATTAATATATAAAAAGTGTTGTTTAAAATAAAAACGCCTATAATTTTTGCTCCACCCAACTAGAAACACTATTTAATGCTTTTTCTAAGTTTTCAGGTTGTGTTCCTCCTGCTTGTGCTATATCATCCCGCCCGCCACCTTTGCCCCCTACTTGCTTCGCCACAAAGTTTACAAGCTCTCCAGCCTTTATTTTTGCCGTAAGGTCCTCTGTTATTCCTGAAATTAATTTCACCTTACCAGCATTAACTGTTCCAAATACTATAATACTTGTTTTTAATTTCCTTCTAGTTCGATCTAAAATTTCACGCATTGTTTTTGTGTCTACACTCTCTAAGCTAGAAGTTAATACTTTAACACCTTTAATATCTTGCGCCCGCTTCATAAGGCCACCCTCTTGCGAACTGGCAAGCTTTGATTTCAATTTTGATAAATCTTTTTCAAGATGTCGGACATTATCATTCAATTGCAATAATTTTTGTATCGCACCTTCCGGCTGGGTTTTTAATGCTTTGGCTATTTCCGTTAAATATTTCTCACTCTGTTGTACATAAGCTAATGCCTTATCCCCTGTAACAGCTTCAATTCTGCGGATGCCAGCAGCTACCCCACTTTGCATACGAATTTTAAATAAACCAATATCTCCTGTGCGATTAACATGCGTCCCTCCACATAACTCTTTTGAAGAACCAATTTTCAATACACGAACCTCTTTACCATATTTTTCCCCAAAAAGCATAACTGCTCCAGTTTTTTGTGCCTCATCCATTTTCATAACGCTTGCATCAGTCTTAGTATTGGTAAAAATTTCAGCATTAACTATAGCCTCTATCTGATAAATTTCTTCATCAGATAAAGGCAAATTATGTGCAAAATCAAATCGTGTTTTATCAGCATCTACCAACGAACCTTTTTGTTCAACATGAAGCCCAAGGACTTCCCGTAAAGCTTTATGCATAAGATGAGTTACAGAATGATTACGTTCCGTACTAGTCCGCATATCTGAATCAACTTTTGCTAGAACCATATCGTTAACTGATAGCCTTCCCTTTTGCAGCTTCCCCCTGTGCCCAAATACCTCTGCCTGAATTTTTTGTGTTTCGACAACTACGAACTCCCCGCCATTAAATAACAAGGAACCTTGGTCTCCTACCTGCCCTCCTGATTCAGCATAAAACGGAGTATGATCCAATACAATTACTGCTTCATCCCCAATTTCTATAGACATAACCGGCTCACCCGTCTTGTAAATCGCCGTCACTTGACCCTCATGCTGTAAGCTTTCGTAACCATGAAACTGTGTATTATTTCCACTATATTCTATGCCCATCTCCATAGTGAATTTATTAGCCCTGCGTGCACGATCACGCTGAGCATCCATTTCCCTTTCAAATTCTTCTTCATTAATAAAAAGTCCTCTACCACGACAAAGATCCTGCGTTAAATCTTTAGGAAACCCAAAAGTATCATATAAAGTAAACACATCCCTACCAGAAAAAGGTACTGCATTTTTATTTAAAAAATGAAATGTTACTAACCCTATTTCCTCTAATTCTTTTTCCTTATCACCAATTATTATTGCGTGACCAGAAACTGGCGCTTTATTCTTTTTTGATAAATTATTTATAGAAGCTATAAAATCTATTTTAAATTTTGAAACACTTTCTTTATTAGATAATTCTATTGTTTGTACTGCAACACTTCCGCCCTCAACCAAATTTAATATCCCATCAAAAGGGTCAGGGCCTGTTGTAACATCTGACGATATAATTTTATACGTTTCCCGCACATACCCTATCCCTCGATTTTCAATTTTAACTAGCTTTTCAAACCACTGCATTCCCCTTTCCAGGGTTTCTCCAAAACGCTCCTCTTCCTGCTTCAACACTGATATTACCCGCATCTTTTCTTTTACTAGTTCTGGATAGAATTGCCCCATAATATTTACAAGCTCTTCTACCAATAAATTAAAAAATTTCTTATTCTGCCCCAACTGATAACCATGTCGAATAGCTCTGCGAATAATGCGGCGCAGCACATATCCTCGGCCATCATTATCAGGAATTACTCCATCAGTAATAAGAAAAGAGCAAGCACGAATATGATCAGCAACTACCTTAAGTGAATTTTCTTTATAATCGTTAGTATTAGTTACTTCTGCCGCCTTACGAATAAGACTACTGAACAAATCAGTTTCATAATTAGACTGTACATGCTGCATCACTGCAGAAATACGCTCTAACCCCATTCCAGTATCTACTGAAGGACTAGGCAATAAATGAAGCTTACCCGCACTATCCCGATTATATTCCATAAATACAAGATTCCAAATTTCAACATAACGACCACCATCCTCATCTGGAGAGCCAGGTGGACCTCCTAAAAAATCTGGACCATAATCATAAAAAATCTCAGAACAGGGGCCACAAGGACCTGTATCTCCCATCTGCCAAAAATTATCCATAGAAGAAATTTTCACCAACTGCGAAGAAGCAACCCCTATTTCTTTAAGCCAGATATTAGCGGCATCATTATCCTCATAGTAAACTGTCACCCATAACTTCTCTCTTGGAATTTTTAATGTGCTAGTAAGAAATTCCCACGCATACTGAATAGCTTCCCGCTTAAAATAATCTCCAAAACTAAAATTACCCAACATTTCAAAAAAAGTATGATGCCGTGCGGTATAACCCACATTCTCTAAATCATTATGCTTTCCTCCCGCACGAATACAGCACTGTGCACTAACAGCCCTAACATAGGGCCGCTCTTCCTTCCCAATAAATACATCCTTGAACTGAACCATCCCAGCGTTAGTAAATAATAAAGTTGGATCATCACCTGGAACAAGAGGACCTGACGGCACTACTGTATGTTCACGTGACTTAAAGAACTCTATAAATTTTTGCCTTATTTCATAACTTTTCATATCAATTTTCTTGATAAAAAGAACTTAATTTCAAACCCTCTTTTACTTATTCTGAGGAGACAACACTTGAGCGATAATCTCTGTAGAAAAACCTCTTCCAATTAAAAATCGTGTTTGTCTTGCTCTGTCTACTGCACAAGCTGGTAACACACCAAATTTTTTCTGCCAAACTGATCTAGCAATTTTGAGTTCAGTTTTATTGGGGCGCGGTAAAACCGCTGAAATTAAACCTTCATTAATACCTTTTTGCTGTAATTCATAAATAATACGACGACTCCCATACCTATTCCCTCGAATATGTAGAGTCTGCTCAACCACTCGCTTTGCTGACAAAACACCACAACGCTCTAATGAATCTAATATTAAAGAAACCTCTTCAGTAGTTGAGGTATAAGATATAAGCTTTTTTTCTAGTTCTGCCCTAGAATATTCACGTCGTGCCAAATAATTAAGAGCACGGTCTCTTAAATTCAACCCAGATGGCATATCTTATTTAATCTATAGCTTGGGGTGCTATTCCTACGATGGCGCGGATCTTTAATTCAATTTCATTTGCTATACCTGGATTCTGCTTAAGATATTCACGTGAATTATCTTTTCCTTGGCCAATTTTTTCACCATTATAAGAATACCAAGCCCCTGATTTATCAACCAAATTATGCAACACCCCAAGCTCTATAAGCTCGCCCTCATGTGAAATTCCCTCCCCATAAAGAATATCAAACTCTGCCTTCTTAAATGGTGGCGCTACCTTATTTTTCACTACTTTAACCCTGGTTTCATTACCAAGAATTTCATCTCCCTTCTTGATAGCGCCAATACGCCTAATATCAAGGCGAACCGATGAATAAAACTTTAAAGCATTTCCACCTGTAGTAGTTTCTGGGTTACCAAACATAACTCCAATTTTCATGCGGATCTGATTGATAAAAACTAATATTGTATTACTTCGTTTAATATTAGCCGTAAGCTTACGTAATGCTTGTGACATTAACCTTGCCTGCAAGCCCATTTGAGGCTCACCCATCTCACCTTCGATTTCAGCACGTGGTGTCAATGCAGCTACCGAATCAACAACTACTATATCAAGAGACCCTGAACGCACTAGCATGTCAGCAATTTCAAGCGCCTGCTCTCCATTATCAGGCTGAGAAATAAGTAACTCTTTAACATTAACTCCAATTTTTTGTGCATATAGTGGATCTAAAGCATGTTCAGCATCAATAAATGCTGCTGTACCTCCAATTTTTTGCATTTCCGCTATGGCTTGCAAAGTAAGCGTAGTCTTACCTGAAGACTCTGGACCATAGATTTCTATTACTCTGCCACGCGGCAACCCCCCCACACCTAACGCAATATCAAGTCCTAAAGAACCAGTAGAAACCACCTCAATATCTTTAATATTCTCACTATCACCAAGCCGCATAATAGACCCTTTACCAAACTGTTTATCTATCTGAGAAAGTGCGACTGCCAACGCCTTGCTTTTATTATCATCCATGATCTTATCCTTTTATAATTTCATTGAATTATCTCACATATCCCAATACAAAAAGACAACACAAATAAAAGCATTAAACTTATCAAGCTACTGAATAATTTGTGTCCCGCAGTAAATCTATTAGGCCCTGCATAGCCACAGCAACCGCTTGCTGTCTAACCGCCTTACGATCTCCACTAAAATGCCTGGTTGCGCTCCTCATGTGATTATCTTTTATCTCCCAAGCAAAACATACCATACCAACAGGCTTATTCGTTGTCCCGCCCCCAGGGCCGGCAATCCCAGTAATAGAAACTGCAACCTGTGCTCTACTCCGCATAGTCGCCCCATGTGCCATTTCCTGTGCTGTTTGTTCTGATACCTCACCATATTCTTTTATTGTTTTTGTGCTAATTCCTAACAGCTCCTGTTTAGAGTTAGCAGTGTAAGTTATAAAACCATTTTGATACCAAGCCGAACTTCCCGGTATAGAAGTAACTATTTGTCCAAGCCAGCCACCTGTACAAGACTCTGCGCTTACAAGAACAAGTCCTTGCTGAGTAAGAGCTATGCCAACTCGTTTAGCAAGGTTATATAATGTTTCATCATCTATAGCATTAATAATTCCAACCAAACCCATACCCCTATAATACAAATGCTTTCCATGCTGCTAAACATAACAAAGTATAAAATGCAGCTAGCATATCATCAAACATTACACCAAATCCGTCATGTAACTTCTTATCATAGTACCGTATTGGCTGGGGCTTATATATATCAAACAAACGAAATAAAAAAAATGCAGATGCCTGCCAAACTATATTATCTGGTGTAAAAAATAATACGAGTAAGAATGCAACTATTTCGTCCAATACCATCCCACCATGATCATGAACTTTAAGAATTTTACCCGTCAGACCACACGCCCAAATACCAATGATAAACATCAAACCTATAAATGAAAGGAATTGTATTGGATCTAAATGTTGATTTAATAATAAGAATAAAGGATACGCAATAAGAGTCCCCAACGTACCGGGAGCAACTGAGCTTAATCCACCCCCCCCTCCAAAAGCAAGGAAGAAGGCGGGATGCTGAAATATAAACGACAAATTAGGCTTTATGCTTACTGATCCAGATTTTACTACTAATGAAGAATTAGCTTCCTGTTCAATCTTTAATGTAGGTTTAGGTGGAAGGGAAGTGGACATATCCTGTTTTTTCCAAAATAATTGGTTTCTTTTGTGCATCTAAAACTACAAGCCCTTCACCCTCATTAATTTCCCCAATACGAGCTAAAGGGATACCTGTTTCTTGTGAAATTTTATCAATTTTACTACGATTCTTTTTTGGTACAGTAAAACAAAGCTCATAGTCATCTCCACCTGCCAGCATACAATTAATAACATGTGGCCGAGAAAGATATTTCTCTATAATAGCTGAACGATTTATCTCCCTAATACTAATAGTAGCAGCTACATTTGAATGCTCTAAAATATGGCCTAAATCTGCTAATAAACCATCTGAAATATCAATTGCACTGTTAGCTAAACCAATTAATCTCCGCCCCAAACTAACTCGTGCGACAGGAATAAGTAAAGAATCTAAGCATTCAGCAAGCTCCTCAGGTTCAAGTTTAATTTTTTGCCTCTCACACAAAATTGCTAACGCAGCATTACCTAACTTTCCAGATATCCAAATATCATCTCCTGGAATAGCTCCGCTACGACGCAAAGCTTTTCCTTGCTCTACCTCCCCAATAATTTGTATACAAATAGTAAGGGGGCCGCGTGTAACATCTCCTCCAATAAGTGCCACCTGGTGTAAATCTGCAAGCTCAAAAAACCCCCTAGCAAATTCTTTAATCCACTTAGAACTAACCTTAATTAACGATTCTGGTAATGCAAGGGCCATAGTTGCCCAACGCGGGTTTGCACCCATTGCTGCCATGTCAGAAAGGTTCACAGAAAGAGCCTTTTGTCCAAGTTTACAAGGATCAGTTTCAATAAAAAAATGTTGGCCGGCCACCAACATGTCTGTAGAAACGGCTATTTCCCTTCCTCTTTTAGGTCTTATTAATGCAGAATCATCTCCGGACCCCAATATAACATTAGGATCAGAGCGCTTAAAAAAACGAATTATATCTTCCTCAGAAACCATTTTCTCTTTCTATAAAAGACTAATTTTTAAAAATATGCCTACTTTCTCTGCTATACAAGATATAGATTCATATTTACAAATTTTGTCCTTTACTTATCTTCATATATATATTTTATATTAATTTATTCTGCTACTGAATTGGTGATGCTGTCTCTTCTTCACGCAATTTTTTAGCTAGCTTATCCAGAACACCATTTATATATTTATGTCCATCTGTTCCACCATAAGTTTTAGCTAACTCTATTGCTTCATTAATAATTGCTTTATATGGTGTCTCTAAATGATTAATAAATTCATAAGTGCTCAACAATAAAATAGAAGCCTCTATTGGACTAAGCTCTTTAAAAGGACGGTCTAGGTACGGTTGAATATGTTTTTCCAGTTTTGTTAAATTTGTTAGCATCCCCTGTATAAGATCAGAAAAATATTCTTGATCTGCCTTAAGAAATTGCTTTGTATCATATAACTGCTCTGTAATAGACTGAATTGTTCCTTTAGCAACAAACCATTGATATAAGCCCTGTAAAACTAATTCACGTGAATACCGTCTCCGACCCTTACGTCCAGAAACTTTCTCCTGCAGAATTTTTTCCTCCGCTATTGCTACTTTCTGTATCATTGTATTACTTCATCAAGCTTTCTAAATAGATGAACCATTTCTAATGCTGTTTTTGCAGCTTCACAACCCTTCTGCTTCATTCGCTCTAAAGCTTGTTCATTAGTTTCAGTAGTAAGCACACCATTTGCAACCGGAATGCCCGTATCAAGTTGTACGGCAGTTATTCCACTAGCAGATTCTTTAGATACAACCTCAAAATGATAGGTGCTACCACGAATCACTGCACCCAGTGCTACCAAAGCATCAAACTGATCGGTCAGCGCCATTTTTTGTAAAGCCAGAGGAATTTCCAATGCGCCTGGAACTGTTATCATAAGAATATTTGTTGATGGCACTCCATTTTTCTCAAACTCTGCGGTACAACTATCAAGAAGACCCCTACTAATATCAATATTATAGCGGCTCATTACAATACCTATACGCAAGTCCATACCACTTAAATCTGATTCAAATTCATGAATCCTTTCATAATGCCCCATATATTCCCCTAAAACTATTAATTGGAAAAATAAAAAGAATATACATCCTAACTTTAATCTATACTCTCAGGTTTTAAATATCCTGTAACATTTAAACCAAAACCAACCATACTCGGCATTTTACGTGGAACTGCCAACAATTTCATTTTTCCCACATTTAAATCTTTTAATATCTGAGCCCCAATTCCATAGTTACGTAAATCAGTTTTTGCAAAAATGTTATGTTCAACTTTTCTCGATAACGTGCGCTCAATTAATTTTATAGATTCTTCCCTATTATGTAGCAAAACAATCACCCCTCGCCCCTTATTAGAAATGGTACAAAGTGAATCATTAATACTCCAGGAATGCGTTTTATCATTTATATCTAATAAATCAATTACAGATAGCGGCTCATGGACCCTTACTAAAGTATCTGTATCAGGAGTAATTTCGCCTTTAATCAAAGCAAGATGAGTAGAATTAAAAGTTTTATCAAGATAAATCACAAGGTGGAATTTGCCATGAATTGTTTGAATTGTCTTTTCTGCCATACGCTCTATAAGACTTTCAGTTTGACTACGATAATGAATAAGATCAGCAATAGCCCCAATTTTAAGCTGATGTCTTGTAGCAAACTCTATTAACTCTGGCACTCTCGCCATACTACCGTCATCCTTAAGAATCTCACAAATTACTGATGCTGGTGTAAGCCCAGCTAAACTAGCCAAATCACACCCTGCTTCAGTATGACCTGCGCGCGATAGCACCCCTCCTTTCTGAGCCATTAAAGGAAATATATGACCTGGCTGAATTATGTCCTTTGGTCCCGCATTTGGATTTGCTGCTACCTTTATAGTATGAGCACGATCAGCTGCAGAAATACCAGTTGTAACTCCAGACGCGGCCTCAATAGAAAGTGTAAAATTAGTTCCTAATGGTGAACGATTTGTTGATGCAGATACCATCAACGGCAAATTAAGCTGTAAGCAATGAGTCTCTGTTAATGTCAAACAAATAAGGCCCCGACCATAAGAAGCCATAAAATTTATTGCTTCCGGTGTAACAAAATCTGTAGCTAATAACAAATCCCCTTCATTTTCTCGATCTTCTTCATCGATAAGAATGACCATTCTTCCATTCTTAATCTCATGGATGATATCTTTAATAGGACTAATAACCATATTGGTAATGAATAATCTATAATTGATCCTGAAATATACAACTATTTCTTATTAGCAATAGCTGAAGTAAAAAAATGCTCAATATAGCGTGCAAACATATCTACCTCTAGATTGACTTTCATACCTATTTTTAGCTCTTTAAATGTAGTCACTTTTATAGTATGAGGAATAAGATTAACCTTAAACTCACCATTATTAGTAATAATGTTTATTGTTAAACTCACACCATTTACTGCAATAGAGCCTTTTTTAACAATGTACCTAGATAAGCAGCTTGGCGGCTTAATAGTTAATATGTGATTTTCTCCCATTGGCTCTAGATTTATTATCCTCCCAATTCCATCTATGTGGCCACTAACTAGGTGCCCATTTAACCTGTCAGAAAAATGCAAGGCTTTTTCCAAATTAACCCTTTCACCCTCTATATCCAAGCTTTGAGTACAATTTAAAGTTTCTCGCGATACTTCCATACTAATCACATTTCCTACTATATTTGTTATTGTAAGGCATGCCCCATTAGTTGCAATACTGTCTCCAACACATATATCACTTAAATCTAACTCGCCTGCTATGACTTCTATATATACCCCACCTTCCAAAGGAGTGACTTTCTTTATTTTCCCAACTGTTTCAATAATTCCTGTAAACATTGCCCCCCTTTTTCCTTTTGTTTTGTCTATTTATTATTTTTTGTTATATGGTGATACGCTTTAATAAAATACTTTAAGTATTAAATAAAACAAAAATTTTTCTTATTCCTAAGCTTATATGTGATTAATGTCAACTTATTATCTTTGATAAGTATCATAAAAAAAATAGCAATCTATAGTAAAATCAATAGATTAATTTAATTTATATGCTGCAAATCTGCAATAATTTGTCATACAGCCAGAAAAAACAATGTAGGATATTGTTTTAATAAACAAAATAGCAGTAATAAACCTATGATAAACAATTAAAATGTTCAGTAATTTTAGCCAAACAGCTTTAAATAAAAATTTAGAGCGCTTATTCTATCTCCGATGTATAACGCTTACTGTCGGGTGTTTAACTTTTACTGCTATATATTCAATACTTGAAATACCTTTACTATGGGATGAAATAACTACAGTCGCGATCTCTCTTGCCACATTAAACCTTTTAACTTGGGTTCGTCTACGCCAAAACTGGCCAGTTTCAGATAAAGAAATTTTTTTTCAAATACTAATTGATGTTATTGCTTTAAGTGTATTATTATTTTTTACTGGTGGATCAACCAATCCATTTATATCTCTTTATTTACTACCCCTAACAATAACTGCAGCAGCTCTACCATGGGTCTATACATGGATAATGGCAACTATAACTATTGGTTGTTATTCTTTACTCCTATTTTATCATATTCCCTTACCACATGATCATAATGAACACATGAGTGAATTTAATCTACATGTGTCAGGGATGTGGCTTGCTTTTGTTTTAAGTACTGTATTAATTGCTTGGTTTGTAGTTAAAATGGGATCATCTATTCGAGAACGAGATAAGGCTCTATCTCAAGCTCGTGAACAAGCCTTACGAGGAGAGCAACTTATTGCATTAGGAACTATGGCTGCTGGAGCAGCACATGAACTTGGAACACCTTTAGCAACCATGGCTGTTGTAAGTAAAGAAATACAAAATGAACACGCTGAAAATCCAGAACTTCAAAAAAGTATGCATATTTTACGAGATCAAATTATTCAATGTAAACATACATTAACCCAATTACTTGCTGATGCAGGCCAATCCCGCATTGAAGATGCTAGCGGCCAAACTGTTGATTTGTTTCTACAAGAATTATTTGACAAATGGAAATTAATGCGTCCCACGGTTAAATTTACCTATACATGTAATGGTTCTTATCCACCTCCTCAAATAATTAATACGCAACCATTGGGGCAATCTATCTTAAACCTACTAAATAATGCAGCGGACGCTTCTATTAAAAATATTGAAATCAATAGTAACTGGAATAAAAATGAATTATTTCTAGAAATTCTGGATTCTGGCAAAGGTCTTAGTGATGAAGATATACGCCAAGCTGGACAAAATTTCTTTACCAGTAAAAAAGAACATGGTTTTGGAATCGGGTTATTCCTAGCAAATGCAAATATTGAAAGATATGGAGGAAAAATACGCTTAACTAATCGTGATAAAGGTGGTGCCTGTACACAAGTTATATTGCCCCTGATAGGATTACAACATGACAAAACTTAAAAACTCTGAAAATCCTTTAAATAGTGACTACCCAAGTTTATTGCTTGTGGATGATGATGAGATTTTCTGTGATGTCCTTAAAAAAGCGCTGATTAAACGTAAATTTACTGTGGTTTGTGCACACTCAGTTACTCAAGCATTAGAATATACAAAGAAATTTTCACCAGAATACGCAATTATTGATCTAAAATTACCTGGACCTTCTGGCTTAGTTTTAGTTGAAAAATTAACAGAAATGGATATTGGCACTCGTATCGTCATGTTAACAGGCTATGCAAGTATAGCTACAGCTATTGAAGCAATTAAACTTGGTGCTATTCATTATCTTGCAAAACCTGTTGATGCCGATGAAATTGTAGCGGCTTTTAACCGTACTAATGGTGATAATTCAACTCAAATTAGTACAGAAACTTTATCTGTTGGAGAAGTTGAATGGGAATACATTCAAAATACTTTAATTAAAAATAATGGTAATATTTCAGCAACTGCAAAAGAACTTAAAATGCATCGTCGCACATTACAACGAAAGCTTAATAAACGCCCCATTAAATAATAAATCTTTTATTATTTAAATTTATTATACAATTCTAGCTATAATTCTAATATCTTCTCCAACCATACGTAAATCATGTATTTTAAGCCTATATGTTTCTAATAAGCTAGATAATTCTGACAAACGCAACATACCTAACCCTGTGCTGCCAATTAATTTTGGGGCAAAATATATTATCAGTTCATCTATTAACCCTGCCTCAACAAGAGCGCCATTTAATTCGCCTCCTGCTTCAACTAATACCTCATTAATTTCATAATCTGCAAGTATCTCAAAAACCTTTTTAAGATTAACCCTCCCATCTATACCTGATAATGTAATTGGATGGGCTCCTATTTTTTTTAAGTCAGCTATTTTCTTTTTATTATCACTTACAGTAAAAATTAATTCGTTATTACCACTAAAAATTTTTGCTGTTATAGGAATCTCCAATCTATTGTCGACTATAACCCGTAATGGCTGTCTAAAAGTCTCAATATGGCGAACAGACAATCTTGGATCATCTACAAGAACAGTATTAATCCCTGTTAAAATTGCACAAGAGCGCGCACGAAATCTATGACTATCATATCTTGCAGCATCTCCAGTAATCCACTGACTAATTCCATTGTTTAATGCTATTCTACCATCAAGACTAGCCGCAATTTTCATTCGTACCCAGGGACGATCTTTTGTCATTCTGTAAATAAAACCAATGTTAAGATCCTTGGCCCTTTCCTCCATTAAACCAACTAATACATTAATTTTAGAGTGTTTCAAAAATGAAACCCCTTTCCCAGCAACCAAAGGGTTTGGATCTAACATTGCAATTACTACTTTTTTAACTTTAGCTTGAATTAAAGCTTTAACACAAGGAGGAGTGCGCCCATAATGATGACAAGGTTCTAGTGTAAGGTAGACTGTTGCTCCTTGTGCGGCCTCTCTTGCTACATTTAGCGCATTAATTTCAGCATGATGCTGTCCGGCATGGGCATGCCAACCACTCCCTACTATCTTATTATCTCGAACAATTATACAACCTACACGAGGATTAGGACTTGTGCTATATAACCCCTTCTTAGCAAGTTGTAATGCCTGAGACATGTAAACATGATCATCAGAAGAAAACATAGTTCTATTTTATTTTTTTCTACGCGGCTTTTGAACTTCTTTAATTGCATCATGAAAATCATCTATATCTTGAAAGCTTCTATAAACAGAAGCAAAACGAATGTAAGCTACTTTATCTAGTTTATAAAGTTCCTGCATTACCATTTCTCCTACTGTACGTGATGGTATTTCCCTTTCTCCCAAATTTAGAAGTGTTTGTACAATTCGATCTATCGCCCCATCTACATTCTCAGTTGGTACAGGGCGTTTATGTAATGCCCGCATAAAACCTGTGAGTAATTTATCTCGACTAAACTCTGAGCGCGTACCTCCCTGTTTTATTACTTGTGGTAACCTCAACCCAATAACTTCATATGTAGTAAATCGTTTATCACAATTCACACAACAACGACGACGACGAACCCTTTTCCCTTCTTCACTAATACGTGAATCAATTACATTTGTATCACCAACATTACAAAAAGGACACCTCATAATTAAAATTTAAATAAATAACATCTTTGAAACATAATCAATCCTTATAAACTGGAAATTCTTTACACATAGCTTTTGCTTCATTACCCGCTTGTAATAAAACATCCTTATTTGTAGGTGCATCTAATACATCTGCAATTAAATTCGATAAACGCTCAATTTCTATTTCCTTAAAACCACGTGTCGTAACTGCAGGCGTTCCTATACGAATACCACTAGTAATAAATGGTTTTTGAGGGTCATTAGGAATTGCATTTTTATTTACAGTAATATTTGCTAAGCCTAATGCTTCTTCTGCTTGCTTACCGGTAAGATTTTTTGCTTGAAGATCCACCAAAAACATATGACAATCAGTTCGCCCAGAAACTATACGTAATCCACGTGCTTTTAGTACTTTTGTCATTACACGAGCATTATCAATTACTTGTTCTTGATAATTTTTAAATTCTTTACTAGCCGCCTCTTTAAACGCAACAGCTTTGGCCGCAATCACATGCATCATAGGGCCACCTTGAATCTGTGGAAAAATGGCAGAATTAAGAGCCTTTTCATGCTCTGGTTTTGCCATAATAATTCCTCCTCGTGGCCCACGTAACGTTTTATGCGTAGTACTAGTAATAAAATCAGCTACTCCAACCGGATTAGGATAAAATCCTGCAGCTATTAACCCAGCATAATGAGCCATATCTACAAATAAATAAGCACCCACATCATCTGCAATTTTACGAAATACCTTCCAATTTATTACTAAAGAATAAGAAGAGGCTCCAGCAACAATCATTTTTGGCTTATGCTCATGTGCTAACCGCTCTAGCTCACAATAATCAAGCTCTTCAGTATTTGCATTAAGGCCATAGGAAACAGAATTAAAGATTTTACCACTAAAATTAACTGATGCTCCATGAGTTAAATGCCCACCATGAGCAAGTGACATACCTAAAATAGTATCACCGGGCCGTAATACAGATAAATAAACAGCAGCATTTGCCTGTGACCCAGAATGTGGTTGTACATTAACATACTCTGCTGCAAATAAAGATTTTGCTCGATCTATTGCATATTGCTCAACTAAGTCAACATGCTTACAGCCACCATAGTATCTTTTACCTGGGTATCCTTCTGCATATTTATTTGTTAATACAGATCCTTGTGCTTCTAAAATAGATGGACTAGCGTAATTTTCTGAGGCAATTAATTCAATATGATCCTCTTGTCGTTCAATTTCTCCTTTAATTGCCTGCCATACACTAGGATCAGTATTTTGAATAGTTTGCTTTGATGAAAACATGTCAATATCACCATTGTATAATTATTAATATAAATATTTTAGCATTATCAGTTAAATATCGTTGATAGATTTTAAAACTCTTTTGTTTTTGTTAAAATTTATATGCCTAATAATATCTAAGCTATTTTAATAACAAATTATAAATAATTAACTTTATCTATTTTATAAAGGTATTTTATTATTATTTCAAAAGAATTCTCACGTTGCAATTGTTTGCCTCTCTAGTTAACATTAATAATACATAATTTACTTGTAACCCATAAACTAAACAATTCTTTACTTGTTTATATAATTTTATATGCCAATAAATATCCATGAAATTCTAAACGAAACTCAGGGTAAAAATTTTGATCTTTTTGAAAAACATATAAACCCTGTTTTTACTAAAGTACTTCGTTTAATTGGGTTTAATCGCGCCTGGGTTCGTGGTGAAGGCTCCTATTTATGGGATAAATCTGGTACACGTTATCTTGATTTTCTTGCTAACTGGGGTGTATTTAACGTTGGCCGTAGACATCCGACTATCCATAATGCGCTACAACAAGTACTAGATTCTGATTTTCCAGGATGGGTTGGTTTTGATGCTCCGCCACTTGCAGGAATTCTTGCACAAGAACTTATAAAGCGCACCCCAGGAAATCTTGATACAGTTTATTTTTGTAATTCTGGAACTGAAGCTATCGAAGCTGCAATTAAATTTGCTCGTGCTTCAACTGGGAGATCTTGTGCTATACACCTTACAAAATCCTTTCATGGTTTAACTACCGGAGCTTTATCACTAAATGGTGAGGCAAGCTTCCGCAGGGGTTTTGAACCATTACTTCCAGGAAATTATGCAGTAGAACCAGGTGACCTTGATGCTCTAGAAGCACGACTCTCAAAAGGTGACGTTGCTTGTTTTGTTTTTGAACCAATTCAAGGAAAAGGGGTTAATATTCTTAGTAATGAATACCTTTTATCTGCACAAAGTCTTTGTAAAAAATACAGAACACTTATGATATGTGATGAAATTCAATCTGGTATGGGACGATCCGGTCAGTTTCTAGCTTGCCAATGGATTGAGGGCCTACATCCAGATATTATTTGTCTTTCTAAGGCCCTTTCAGGGGGATATGTCCCATTAGGAGCAACTATTACAAAACGCGGAATATATAATAGTGTCTATGATTCAATGGATCGTGCCATTGTTCATGCGTGTACTTTTGGCATGGGAAATCTTGCAATGGCAGCAGGACTATCTGCACTTACTGTCCTAGATGATGAAAATCTTCTTACGCGTAGCAACGAAACAGGCGCTCGTTTTAAAGAGGGTATTGAAAAAATGGTGCCTCATTTTGAATTTTTAAAGGGAGTTCGTCAACGTGGAATGATGATTGGAATTGAATTTGGAAAACCAGAATCAGTTTCTTTAAAAGCAGCTTGGGCTATGGTCAATAAAATTGATGAAAACCTATTTGCTCAAGCAGTTGTTATTCCATTACTAGATGATCACCATATTCTTACACAGGTCGCTGGTCATGCGGTACCAATTGTTAAAATACTGCCTCCACTTAATATTAAAGATACTGATGTAGACTGGTTTCTTAATGCGTTTGAAGACGTAATGATAAAGATTCACAAATTTCCTGGTCCTGCTTGGGAAGTCCTAATGAAAATTGGTAATCATGCACTTACCATAAAACAAAGAGAACGTAACTCTTCTGTCAAGAATTAATGCCTAAATATCTAAATTTCTAACTCTTAAAGCATTATTTTCTATAAATGCTCGTCGTGGTTCTACCACATCACCCATTAAAGTAGAAAAAATATCATCTGCTGCAACACCATCCTCTATCTGTGCCCTTAATAACCTACGATTCTTGGGGTTCATAGTTGTTTCCCATAGTTGTTTTGGGTTCATTTCACCCAGCCCTTTATAACGTTGGGTACTAAAATCCTTTTCTACTTCAAGCAATAACCAATCTAATGCATGCCTAAACTCCTTTACAGGGTTTGTCTTTTCTCCACGCATAACATAAGCTTTTGGACCTAACAATCCTTCAAGGATTTTGGCAGATTCTTTTATATGAATAAAATCTCCACTATGTAAAAACTCTTGATCTAAATAGCTAACTTGTTTATTTCCATGATGCATTCGAATTATCTTTAGTCGATAGCTTTCATTTTCAGAATCATAATCTGCAGAAATATCTACCCCATTGATATAAGGTGCTAATTTTATAGCCGCATTCACAGCAGAACTCTTATTGTTTAGATCTATATCAGGATAATAAAATAAAGCATACATTACCCCTTTATCAATAATCCTGCCCATACGATTAATAACGGCTTCAGCTAACAAATATTGCGTGGCTATCTTTGTTAGGCTTTCTCCTGTAATTGGTGGTTTATCATCATGTGTATATAGTTTAGCATCTGCTAATGCCTGTTTAAGCTGATACTGTTTAAGCTCATGATCATCTTTCACGTAACGTTCTTTTTTACCCTGCTTAATTTTGTAAAGAGGTGGTTGAGCAATATAAACATAGCCATTCTCAATCAATTCTTTCATATGCCTATAAAAAAAAGTAAGTAATAAAGTTCTAATATGTGCTCCATCTACATCAGCATCAGTCATTATAATAATACGATGATATCGTAATTTAGCTAAATTAAACTCATCTTTACCAATTCCCGTCCCAAGCGCAGTAATAAGTGAAATAATTTCTTGTGATGCTATCAATTTATCAAAACGCGCTTTTTCTACATTAAGAATCTTTCCCTTCAGTGGTAAAATTGCTTGAAATTTACGATCTCGCCCTTGTTTTGCAGACCCTCCTGCAGAATCCCCCTCCACAAGATATAGTTCGCATAAAGCAGGATCCTTTTCTTGACAATCAGCAAGCTTTCCTGGAAGCCCCATTCCATCTAATACACCCTTGCGTCTTGTTAATTCACGAGCCTTTCTAGCAGCTTCCCGAGCCCTTGCCGAATCAATAATTTTACTACAAATAATTTTCGCATCAGCTGGATGTTCTAATAAAAACTCTGAAAGTTTTTGCGCAACCACTTCTTCTACTACTGGACGAACTTCAGCTGACACTAACTTTTCTTTTGTTTGAGAAGAAAATTTAGGCTCAAATAATTTCACTGATAAAACACAACCTAACCCTTCTCGCATATCATCACCAGTTGCTACAATTTTGGATTTTTTAACTAGATCATTTTTATCAATATAGTTATTTAAGGTTCGTGTTAATGCAGCTCGCAAACCAGTTAAATGAGTACCCCCATCTTTTTGAGGAATATTATTTGTAAAACACAAAACCTGTTCAGCATAACTATCATTCCATTGTAAGGAAATTTCTACTTCAACATCATTTCTTTTACTGGAGGCATAAAAAAGGTTATTATGTAGCGTAGATTTTGACCTATTAATAAATTCTACAAAACTTTTAACTCCTCCAACAAAAGCAAAGCTATCTTCTTTTCCGTTCCTCTGATCAACTAAATTTATCTTAACTCCGTTATTAAGAAAAGAAAGTTCTCGTAAACGTTTTGCAAAAATATCATAATGATATTCAATATTTCCAAAAATTTCTTTACTTGCAAGAAAATGTACTTCTGTCCCTCTTCGCTTTGTTCCTCCAACTTTTCTTAATTTGCTAGTTGGTGCTCCCATACAAAATTCCATTTGATATCTTTCCCCATCTCTACGCACTGTAAGACGAAGCCATTCAGACAAAGCGTTTACTACTGAGACACCTACACCATGTAATCCACCAGATACTTTATATGAATTATCATCAAATTTCCCCCCCGCATGTAATTCTGTCATAACTATTTCTGCTGCTGATCTTTTAAATTCATCATCTTGTTTAATACCTATAGGAATACCCCTACCATTATCTTGAATGCTAACAGAATTGTCTGGGTGAATAATTACCCCAATTTCATCACATTCTCCTGCAAGTGCCTCATCAATAGCATTATCTAACACTTCAAAGACCATATGATGCAAACCAGTTCCATCACTAGTATCTCCAATATACATTCCTGGTCTTTTTCGAACTGGATCTAATCCTTTTAAGATTTTTATACTATCGGATTCATAGTTTTTTTGTGTTTTTATTTTTAAATTTTTTCTATTTGGCTTTTCTCTCATATACGTTCTTCTTTTATTTTGTATTAATCTTTTTATAATTATTTATATTCGCATTGGCATTACTACATATTTAAAATTATCGTTTTTTGGAATTGTTATTAAAGCACTACTATTTGAATCTCCAAAAGAACATTGTATTGTTTCACAATTTAAATTATTTAGAACATCTAATAAATAAGATATATTAAACCCTATATCCAATGCTTCTCCATTGTAATTTATCTCTATTTCCTCTTGCGCCTCTTCTTGTTCATTATTAGTACAAATAATACGTAAAGATCCCTCCGTTAAAATTAAACGAGTTCCGCGAAATTTCTCATTTGATAAAATAGATGCTCTTTGTAAAGTTTGTAAAAATAAAATTCGATTTACTGTAATATGTTTTTTATATCCCAATGGAATTACTTTATTATAATCTGGGAATTTTCCATCTACTAATTTTGATACTAAAACTATATTTGCAAAAGTAAATCTAATTTGATTTTTCAAAATTTCTATTGTTACAGGATTTTCATTTTCTTTTAATTGTTTTGTTAATTCTATTACAGTTTTTCTAGGAATAATTATTTCTTGTTTTTCTTGTTTTTCTTTAAGAGATAAAATAGCAAATCCTAATCTATGCCCATCTGTTGCTACTGCTTTCAAATAATTTTCTTCTTTTACTAAAAAAATTCCATTTAAATAATATCTAATGTCTTGTTGAGCCATTGCATACTGCACAAGTAATAAAAGCTTTTTTAATTCTCCTTCTTTTATTATGATTTTATCTAAAACCTCTGTGTTTTCTGGTAATTTTGGAAAATCTTTTGCGGGAAGTGTTTGTAAATTAAATTTACTTTTTCCTCCTCTTACAAATAATCTATCTTCTTTAGTTTCTAATGTGATATTTGTTTTATCAGGTAAAGCTCGCAGTATATCCTGAATTTTTTTAGCTCCTACCGTAATTGAATTTTCTTGTTCTTTGGTATTAAAATTATCTTCTATTGTGGTTGTTATTTGAATTTCTAAATCAGTTGCAATACATAATATTTTTTTATTTTTTCTTTCAATTAATATATTAGAAAGAATTGGTAAAGTGTGACGACGTTCAACAATACCAGTAATTGTTTGTAAAGGGTTTAATAAGGATTCTTTTTTACTTTGTATTAATATCATTTATTTAAACCTTAATAATTATTAATAAGTGTTTTGAAAGTCATGTATAAAAAAAATAATTTAATGTTATTATCGCTTTAAAATAAAAATAGGGATGTATGAATATTGTATTTTATGTGGATTAAATGTTAATAGATTTTAATAAATAATAAAAAAGTTTTTTATCCCCAATTTATTCAATAATTTCATCCACGTAAAATATGTAATAATGCATTAAAATCACGATTTGTAGATGTATCAGAAAGCCGTAATTCTGCTATTTTTCGATAACCATGTAAAACGGTTGTATGATCTCTTCCACCAAAAGCCTCTCCAATATCTGGCAAACTAAGTGGAGTAAGTTCTTTAGCTAATGCCATTGCCATTTGTCGTGGTCTTGCAATTATTCTTGATCGTTTTTTAGAATACATTTCAGCTACTTTTATTTTATAGTAATCTGCAACAGTTTTTTGTATGTTTTCAATTGAGATTTGTCTATTTTGAACAGCTAATAAGTCTTTAAGTGCTTCTCGTGTAAGATCTAATGTTAATGCATTTCCTGTAAATCTAGAATAAGCTAATACTCGTTTTAAAGCACCTTCTAATTCTCGTACATTTGAACGAATATGTTTAGCTATAAAAAAAGCAACATTTTCATCTAGAATAATTTTTTCAATTAATGCCTTTTTTAATAAGATGGCAACACGCATTTCTAGTTCAGGAGGCTCAACAGCAACTGTTAAACCCCACCCAAAACGAGAAATTAATCGTTCTTCTACTCCAGATATTTCTTTTGGATAAGAATCACAAGTAATTATTACTTGTTTATGAGATTCGATTAAAGCATTAAATGCATAAAAAAACTCTTCTTGAGTTCGATTTTTTCCACCAAAAAACTGAATGTCATCAATTAATAATAAATCTAGAGAATGGTAGTATTTTTTAAATTTATCAAATGCTTTATGTTGATAAGCACGAACTACATCTGATACATATTTTTCTGCATGTATATATCGAACTTTTGCTTGCTTGTTTGCTGAGATAACAAAATTACCAATAGCCTGTATTAAATGTGTTTTTCCTAAACCAACACCACCATATATGAATAAAGGGTTGTATGCACTCCCTGGTCGCTCAGCTACTTGAATAGCTCCAGCACGAGCAAGTTGATTTGCTTTTCCATTAACAAAAGTATTAAAAGTAAAAAAAGGATTTAATCGGCTTTTGTTTTTTTCCGTCAAATGATTATTTGTCACTGAAGTAGAATTTTTTATTTTCGATATTGGAAGCGGCTTTGTTTTTTCTTTATGGTCCTCTGTTGTTTTTATAGATAATGCTTCTTCATTAATTTTCAAATGAAAATTAATGTGCCGTGAAAAATGATGCTCTGCCATTTTCTCAATTTGTGACAAGAATTTATCTCTAATCCACTGTAAAACAAAGCGATTTGGAGCAATAAGTATCAAATCATTATTTGTATTAAATTTAACCTGTATAGGCTTAATCCATGTATTAAACTGTTGGGAGCTTAATTCTTTTTTGAAATGTTTAATACAGGTAAGCCAAAAAATATCTGTTGTTGACATATTTTGAAGTTATTTTAAAAGCTAGGATAATTAAAATTTTATATATTCTAGTCTCTTTTACTTGACTTATCCACAGGGGAAGTTTTTATAAAAAGAAGCAAATGATCTTTTTAGATACCAAATTAAAATTATAATATGTACATATGAAACATGAGGAGTTAAACTATTGAAATAAAGAGAAAAATAATAAACATTAAAATAAATTAAAAAAGTTTACTTATTATTAGCTTTATATATAAATTTGTTGATTTAAATAAATATAAGTTGACATTATCCCACGTAAAGGGTTGTAATACAGGGTTTATCTATTTAGATATAAAATTATTGTACTTAAAATCTAATTTTATTTACATTTAATAGGGCTAGAGTCTTAAAAATTAATATTTGGTTTAGGGGAAGGAAAACAGATGAAGCGTACTTACCAGCCATCAGTTATAAAAAGGAAACGAACGCATGGGTTTAGAGTTCGTATGAAAACAAGTAATGGCGCTGCAATTATTAAAGCGCGTAGAGCTAAAGGGCGTGTGCGTTTGGCGGTATAGGGGAGGTTCTAGGAGCCCCCATAAATAAAGATAAGAGTAAAATTATTTGTTACCCAAAATTAATAGATTGCACAATGCAAAAGAATTTTCCTCAGTGATTCAGTTTAGTTGCGCAGAAAGCAGTAATTTTCTACAGATCTTTGTAAAACCAAATAATCAGTCCTATTCAAGGTTGGGATTGATTGTTGCTGCTAAAATTGAAAGATTATCGGTTAAACGTAATCAAGTTAAACGAATATTGCGAACTGTATTTTATGAGCAACAAAAAAATTTTCTGGGGTTAGATTTGGTTGTTCGTTTGAGGCGGCCAGTTACTAGAGCTGATTCTTCTAGAATAAAAGAGGAATACAAAGCATTATTAATTAAATTACACAGATGTTGCGAATAATTATAGGTTTCATTAAATTTTATCAATATTTTTTGAGTCCTTTTTTTGGTCCTTCGTGTAGGTTCAGCCCAACATGTTCTCAATATGCAAAAGAGGCCTTTATTAAACACGGGATTTTATGGGGAACTTTGTTAAGCTTATGGAGAGTTATTCGTTGCAATCCTTGGGGAGGAAAAGGCTATGACCCAGTTCCTTAGTTATCAGAATATTTGAGATAGTTTTAATTTTTAAAACAAGATAATAAATAAAGATGGATATAAAGAAGCTTGTTCTTGTTATGATATTTTTTACATCAGGACTATTCCTGTGGGAAGAATGGCAGGCGGCGCATCAAGGTACGGCACAGCAAAGTATGGCAGAACAAGATTCTGTAAAATCCAGAAATTTTGCTAAACAAAACATTAATGCAGAAGGCCAATCACAAGACGAGGCGCCGGTTCCAGGAAAAAAACTTATTTCTTCACAACAAACTAACGACCCTAATTCAGGAAAGGATGTTACATCTACAGTCAGTTCTTCTGGGTTAGATTCCGGAACAAAAATTACAGTTAAAACTGATATGGTTTTAGCTGTAATAGATACAGCAGGTGGAGATATACGGGATCTAGATTTATTGAAGCATCCTTCCCGAGCAGATAAGAGCCTTCCGTTTGCTTTGTTACAAAGTGATTTTCCTCGGGTTAATGTTGCCCAGTCTGGTTTAATTGGAGAGGGTCTGCCTACACATAAAACTCACTATACGACAGAATTTGAAAGTTATATATTGGCTTCTGGCGAAGATAAAATTGAAATACGGCTTACTGCTCCAGAAGTTGCAGGAATCAAAGCAACTAAGGTATATACTTTTTATCGTGGAAGCTATGTTATTGATGTTAAATTTGAAATAGACAATCGAGGCAGTAAATCACTACAGCCTTTTTCTTATTTTCAGATACTTCGTGATGTTGTTCCAGAAGAGACTTCAATGTTCATAATGCCACAATATAATGGCGCAACTGTTTATACAGACGAAGAAAAATTTCAAAAAATACCATTTGATGAATTAATTGATGGAACAGCTGCTTATCCTAAAAATACTAATAATGGTTGGCTTGCTATGCAAGAGCATTATTTTCTTACTGCATGGCTCCCTGAAGCTGGAATTTTAAGAGAAAATTTTGCTAAGTATCACGGTGGAAATAAATATTCTGCGGGTGTGATTTTGCCTGCAGGGATAATTCAGCCGGGTGAGGTTGGTAGTGTAGAAGTTCCACTTTATGTTGGGCCACAGGAACAAAGTAAGCTGGCAGCTTTATCGCCAGGCCTTGATTTAGTGGTTGATTATGGCTGGCTTACTGTGATTGGGGCACCATTATTCTGGCTATTATCTTATTTTCATTCTTGGACTGGAAATTGGGGTGTTGCCATTATTCTTCTGACAATGCTGGTTAAGTTGATTTTTTTCCCATTGTCTGCAGCCGGTTATCGTTCAATGGCAAAATTAAAGGCAGTCGCACCAAGATTACAAAAATTACGAGAACAACATAAGGGAAAAGATAAGCAGGTAATGAATCAGGCAATGATGGAATTTTATAAAACAGAAAAAATTAATCCTATGGGAGGGTGCTTACCTATACTGGTTCAAATCCCAATATTTATTTCACTTTATTGGGTTTTGCTTGCTAGTGTAGAGTTACGTTATGCGCCATTTGCTTTATGGATACAAGATTTATCTATGCCGGATCCTTATTATGTATTACCGGTGATAATGGGCATTTCTATGTATATTCAAACCAAATTGAATCCAGCTGCAACAGATCCGATTCAACAAAAGGTAATGCAAATTATGCCATTAGTTTTTAGTATATTTTTCTTCTTTTTTCCTGCTGGGCTTGTGCTGTATTCTTTAGTAAATAATACTCTCTCCATAGCCCAGCAATGGCAAATTACTCGTATGTATGCTCCATCAACCGCCGTTCCTGCAAACAAAAAAAAATAAATTGAATAAAATAATGGCGTATATAATTGAGATTTAACTCAATTTGTTTTTATGGGAAATACCGACATTATCGCAGCTATTGCTACTCCCTTAGGAAGAGGTGGAGTTGGAATAGTGCGTGTTTCTGGTAAGGGTATTCATAAAATAATTCAAGGGATACTGGGGTCTTTTCCAAAGAATCGTTATGCTGGTTTATATAACTTTAATGATGATAAAGGTCAAATTATAGACCAGGGTATTGCTATATTTTATCCTTCCCCATTTTCATATACAGGTGAAGATATATTAGAACTCCAAGGTCATGGAGGGCCAGCAGTAATGGATATGTTGTTATCTCGCTGTATTTCACTAGGGGCTAGGTTGGCCGAGCCAGGAGAGTTTACGTTGCGTGCTTTTCTTAATAATAAACTTGATTTGGCTCAGGCAGAAAGTGTGTCAGATATTATAGATGCAAGCACAAGTGAAGCGGTGCGCTGTGCTATGAGCTCATTGCAGGGAGAGTTTTCCGCTACTATTAATGCGCTTACAAAAAAAATTACTAATTTGCGTATGCTTATTGAAGCCACACTAGATTTTCCGGAAGAAGAAACAGGTTTTCTTAAGCATGATTACGTTTATAGCCAGCTAAGAAGTATTAAATTAAATCTTGAGGACATAATTGTTGCTGCACGACAAGGAAGCCTGCTTCGTGAGGGGGTTCATGTGGTTTTGGTGGGCCAGCCTAACGTTGGAAAATCCAGTTTAATGAATAAGCTAGTAAAAGAAGAGGTGGCTATTGTTACTCCTACCCCAGGAACAACTAGGGACACCATACGCGAGACAATTCAAATTGAAGGGATACCGATTCATCTGATAGATACAGCTGGATTGAGAGAAACAAATGATGAGATAGAACAAATTGGCATTGCTCGTGCATGGGCAGCCATTAAAAAAGGGGGCGTGGTGCTTTTGTTGACAGATAGTCGTCTAGGCATTACTAAAGAAGACCAACAAATACTAAAAAGACTTCCAGCAGAAACCCCCTTAATTTATATAAATAACAAGGCGGACTTATTAACCCCCCCTCCACAAGCCCCAGATAATAAAGAAAAAACAGAGATTTATCTTTCAGCAAAAACTGGAGCCGGCATAGAGCAGCTTCGACAAAAATTACTTGAGGTTATTGGTTGGAAGTCTGGCCATTCTTCAGGTGAGGGTGTGTTTATGGCTCGAAATCGCCACTTGAAAGCGCTTGCTGAGACAAAAGGACATTTACAGGAAGCTTTTAATATAACCAAGCAAGAAATTAGGGCAGAATTGCTTGCTGAGGAAATGCGCCTTGCTCAGAAGGCATTGTCCTCGATTACTGGCGAGTTTAGTGCGGATGATTTATTGGGGGAAATATTTTCTAAGTTTTGTATTGGAAAATAATTTATTTCCTGTAAATATTATAACAAGGGCTACGCGCCTGATTTTCTGTGGGTTTTGCTAGAGAGTCATTGTTGGTGTTTCACGTGAAACATCTTAGTGGCACAAGAGAATTTATTTGTTGTTTTACCAAATAAGTTATTGGGTGAGGGGCGGACCTCAGGGTTTTTTTTGCCAAAATTATTCTATTTTTGTGGTTTTTGTCTCAATGGTTTTGGCGGGGCTTTGGTTGGTTGTTGGCAATCGGAAGAGGTATATTGTTACGCAGGTACCAATAGTGCCAAGCATTATGATTGCCCACCATTCACCTATAATCCAAATTGATAGCAACATGCTAGCCCATATCATGGTTACTGCACGCAAGCGCACATGTTTTGGCAGGCCAGCACCAGATTGATATTGGTGGATGATGGGGCCAAGGTGGCGATGGGTTAACAGCCATTTATGAAAGCGTGGAGATGACTTGGCAAAACAGGCGGCAGCCAGGAGAACAAATGGAGTGGTTGGGAGTATGGGTAATATTGCTCCAAGTGCGCCTAAGGCAATGGAAAGGCAGCCGATACTAACTAATAGTATTTTGGTGGTTTGGTGTTTCATAAAAATTTATATATTGTAGATGATTAAAATAGGGGGGTGCTGAGCCTATTTGTTTTTATTCTTTAGCTGTTTTGTCATTATAGACGATAGTGAGGCGGGGATGTTGCGATAACATTTGTGATTGGTTTGCCGTATAATATGTTTTTTTAAAAGATTTAAGGGTATTGGTTCGGAATAATGGCTCCTGAAAAATTTGATGTTATTGTGGTAGGTGGGGGGCATGCTGGTACTGAGGCTGCGTTAGCATCTGCCAGAATGGGAAGAAAAACTCTGTTGCTTACTCATAATATTGAGACTTTGGGGCAGATGTCATGTAATCCTTCTATAGGTGGGATTGGAAAAGGCCATCTCGTTAAAGAGGTTGATGCGCTTGGCGGGGTTATGGCTGAAGCGGCAGATGAGGCGGGGATTCAGTTTCGTATTCTTAATGCGAGTAAAGGTGCTGCGGTTCAAGCAACTCGTGCCCAAGCTGACAGAGCGCTTTATCGGCAGGCAATTCGTCGTCGTTTAGAGAATCAGCTAAATTTAAGTTTATTTCAACAGGCGGTAGACGATTTTATTTTAGAGGGTGATCGGGTTACAGGGGTTGTTACTCAGTTAGGGGTTAAGTTTTTTGCTCACGCAGTAATATTAACTGTTGGGACATTTCTTGCTGGTCTTGTTCATGTTGGTTCAAGTAATTTTCAGGCTGGGCGTGTGGGAGATCCCTCTTCAAATATTCTTGCGAATCGTTTGAGAGAGTTGGGTTTGATGGTTGGAAGATTAAAAACGGGGACTCCTCCTCGTATTGATGGCCGATCTATAAGGTATTCAGCCCTAACTGAGCAGCCTGGTGATATGCCTGTGCCATTTTTCTCGTTTTTAGAAAACTTTATAAAGCATCCACCACAACTATCATGTTGGATAGCCTCTACTAATGATCGAACTCATAATATTATTCGTGCTGGGCTGGATAAATCGCCTTTGTTTACAGGCAAGATTGAAGGGGTTGGTCCACGATATTGCCCTTCTATTGAAGATAAGGTTGTACGTTTTTCTGATAAATTAGCACATCAGGTCTTTTTGGAGCCTGAGGGCCTCAATACCAATGAGATTTACCCTAATGGGATTTCTACAAGTTTACCATATGAACTGCAAGTAGATTTGGTGCGCTCTATTAAGGGGCTAGAAAAGGCACATATTACCTGTCCAGGCTACGCGATTGAGTATGATTATTTTGATCCCAGGGGCCTTAAAAGTTCGCTTGAAACTAAAGCTATTGATGGATTGTTTTTTGCTGGTCAAATCAATGGTACTACAGGTTATGAAGAGGCGGCGGCGCAGGGATTGTTGGCTGGGATAAATGCTGGACGTAAGTCTCAAGGGAAAGATGGGTGGTGCCCTAAGCGAGATGAGGCGTATATTGGGGTATTGGTGGATGATCTAGTTACGCGTGGAGTGACAGAACCATATCGAATGTTTACTAGCCGGGCTGAGTATCGTTTGCAATTGCGTGAGGATAATGCTGATTTGCGCTTAACGGAAATTGGATATGAGCTTGGGGTTGTTGGAGAGGAGCGTTGGACTGCATTTAAGTTGAAGCGTGAGAAAATTGCTAGTGAGCAAGATAGATTAAAAAAGATGTTTATTGGGCCCAGTAATGAGATGAACAATGTGTTAAAAGAGGAAGTGTTGCGCGTGATGGGCGGGCCTATACAACAGAAAATTTCATTTTATGAGTTGTTACGGCGGCCAGATATAACTTATGAGAAATTAATGTCACTATCTGGGGTGAAACAGGCTAATATTGACACTGTGGTATCAAATCAAGTTGAAATTCAGGCAAAATATTTGGGTTATATTGAAAGGCAAAAAACCGAAGTAGAGCGTGGCATGTATTACGAAGAAATGTGTTTGCCTCAGAGCTTAGATTATCGGTCTGTAAGGGGGCTTTCTAATGAGGCACAACAAAAATTAAATCAGTATAAGCCAGAAAACTTAGGGCAGGCGGCAAGAATTTCTGGCATTACGCCGGCGACAATTTCGCTATTATTGGTACATATGAAGCGTGGCCATTTGGGGCAGAAAAAAGTTAATACAAAAGATCGTGAGTCTAGAATTACAACTGGATAAAGGTGTTTCTACGCTTGGTATTGTGCTTCCAAAGGGTGCTGTGTCTCGATTGTTGCAATATTTAGGATTAATAGAGAAGTGGGGCAAAGTATATAATTTGACAGCGATAAGTAAACCAGAGGCGATGTTAAGTTTACATGTGCTTGATAGTTTGGCTATTTTGCCGCATATTTCTGGGCCTCTTCTTGCGGATGTGGGTAGTGGTGCTGGTCTTCCTGGTGTTCCTTTGGCTCTAGCTCGTCCTGATTGGCATGTGGTTTTATTTGAGAGTAATCATAAGAAGGCTATATTTTTGAGGCAGGTTTGTATTGAATTGAACCTGAAAAATATTGAGGTTATTGCAGAGCGAGTTGAAGGCTTTATCCCGGAAGAAATGTTTGATACGGTTATTTCTCGTGCTTTTTCGGGTCTTGCTGAGTATGTGCAACAGGCAGGACACCTGTGTAAAGAAGGTTATAAGGGGGGGGTAATAGTAGCAATGAAAGGAGAGAGGCCACGAGAAGAGCTAGTACAAATCCCAGGGCGGTTTGTTATAAATAAAATATTTCCAGTTATGGTTCCGGGGCTTAGTGTAAAACGACACCTTGTGTTTATTGGTCGCAATTAATTTTAATAGAATCTGGGGATAATCATGTATAGATTTGTGCCAAATAAAAATTGGGAGATGGCTTGGTGACTAAGGTTTTGGCAGTAACAAACCAAAAGGGCGGGGTTGGTAAAACCACAACTACTGTAAATTTGGCAGCAAGTTTGGTCGCGGCTAAACGTAAGGTGTTGTTAGTTGACTTAGATCCACAAGGTAATGCCACTATGGGAAGTGGTGTAGATAAAAAACATTTAGAAAAAACAATTTACCATGCTTTGGTGAATAATCAATCCTTGGCAGATATTTGTATAGCTTCAACCAGTGGGGGGTATGACCTGGTTCCTGCAAATCGTGACTTAGCTGGAGCAGAGGTTGAAATGGTGGGGTTGCAGCGGCGAGAAATGAGACTTAGAGATTTATTAGAGAAAATTAAAGAAAAATATAATTTTATTTTGTTGGACTGTCCCCCAGCGTTAAGTTTGCTTACATTGAATGGTTTGTGTGCTGCAAATGCTGTAATGATTCCGATGCAGTGTGAGTATTATGCGTTGGAAGGTTTAAGTGATTTGGTTAATACGATAAAAAGAGTTCGAGCTAATTTAAACCCTGTGTTAGAGATTGAGGGTTTGTTACGTACAATGTTTGATCCTAGAAGTGCTTTGACAAGGCAGGTTTCAGATCAATTGAGGGATCATTTTGGGGCTAAAGTTTATCGTACAGTAATTCCTCGAAATGTTCGTTTAGCAGAGGCACCAAGTTTTGGGAAGCCTGTTTTGTATCATGATAAGCAATCTAAAGGCTCGCAAGCATATTTGGCGTTGGCTGGGGAAATTTTAAATAGGTGCTCAGCTACCACTGATTTAAAATATGAAGAAAAGTGAATTAATTTACAGTAATAGTATATAAAAACAGGCGAGACACGAGATGAAAAAACAAAAGGGTTTGGGGCGGGGGTTAGATGCGTTGTTGGGTGAGGGTAGGGGTTTTGATGAGAGCGGGGGGGTGTTACAGAATTTAAATGCATCTCGTTTGAATCCAGGAAAGTATCAGCCTCGTACCAGTATGGATCAGGCCTCTTTGACAGAACTTGCAGAATCTATAAAAGCGCATGGAATTATTCAGCCAATATTAGTTCGACGGGTCGCAGAGGAAAGTTATGAAATTATAGCGGGTGAGAGGCGATGGCGAGCGGCGCAATTAGCTGGCCTCAGGGAGGTTCCAGTATTAGTTCGCGAGGTAAAAGATGAGGATGCGTTAGGAATGGCGCTGATCGAGAATATTCAACGAGAAAATTTAAATCCGCTAGAAGAAGCCTTGGGAATTCAACGACTTATTAAAGAATTTGGCATGACTCATCAGGCGGTGGCAAATGCTTTAGGTAGTTCTCGCAGCTCAATATCAAATTTATTGCGCTTATTAAGTTTGCCGGTGTCTGTTCAAAAACTGATGATGCAAGGAAAGCTTGATATGGGCCATGGTCGGGCGTTACTTTCTCTTCAAGGAGCCAAGCTAATTGAGGCCGCAAATTTAGTTGTACATAGACATCTTTCTGTGCGAGAAACAGAAATATTGGTAAGTCGAATGAGTAGGGCTCTATCTGTTAAGAAACATAAAAATCGTGATTTATTGCTTTTAGAGGAGGAGATTTCTTCTAAGTTGGGCACACAAATTTCAATTAAGCCCGGGAAAAAAGAAAAAGGAAGCTTGATAATTCATTATAGTACTTTAGAACAATTGGAGGAAATTTTAGCTAAATTTAGAAAATAATCATATATTAATTTTTTTATTTTGTGCCTGATTAGGATTTATTTTGATTAAAGAAAAGACACATTATTTTGTGGTTATTTATTAATTGAGCACAATATCTACTTTTTATGGAGTAGGTATTTAGATAAACGTTAATTTTAATTAAATAAGTTTAATGGTCAGATATGTAAAAATGGTTTAATTTTAATGTGGTCACATAAACAAATTACTTGACTTGAGGCACTTTTCTCAGCTAATCTGCAGGTTGA
>CEUQ01066178.1_pt1 | contig 103703 bp, 124 predicted proteins | sample 361491 | NCBI WGS metagenome assembly CEUQ01 (sample SAMEA2622796, study PRJEB7988) | marine metagenome | biome: marine biome (ENVO:00000447); feature: marine epipelagic mixed layer (ENVO:xxxxxxxxx); material: "saline water (ENVO:00002010), including plankton (ENVO:xxxxxxxx)" | depth 120 m | reverse complement strand
AATCCCACCCTTCCATTTTTATACAGACTGTGCCTAATGTTGGGCAGTCAAACACCTCGCTTTAATTAGGAGAAAAAATATGAATGCACTATCAAAAAACGAACAACTCTTTAGAGAACTCTTCTCTAATTCCATCGGAATGAGTCGGATATTTGACCGACTGTCTAACGTAGAACGCACCAATTTCCCTCCGTTCAATATCATACAAAACGAAAACGAGATCCTTGTGGAGCTAGCGATAGCTGGTTACAAGAAAGAAAACGTTAGCGTTGTTGTGGAGGATGGCGTTCTGTCTATAGAGGGATACAACGATCCTTCGGGAGAAACAAAACACTTACACAAAGGGATCTCTACTAAGAGATTCAAAAGAACCTTTAGCCTTGGCGAGCACATCGAGGTAAAATCTGCGGAACTAGAAGACGGCCTACTTAAGGTATCACTGGAAGAAGTTCTTCCTCCGGAAAAACAACCTAAAGTGATTGAAATAAAGTAATGAAAACTCTGGACTCGCTGATTTTTATAATGCCCTCCTTAGTGGGGGCGTTATATTTTATAGTCGCAGTGTGCTATATGTTTAAGAAGGATTTTGCTTGGGCACTGGTTTGGATGTCATACGCCCTAGCAAATGTCGGACTCGTACTAATAGGATTGAGAGACACCCAATGAAGAAACCAGACAGAAAGAAACAACAGAAGGACTTGGCGAGAGGAAAAAAGAAGGCAGCTAAAGAACTGGCCAAAAAAAGACGAGGCAAGCTAAAGAAAGATGCGAGACTTGCCGAAAATATAAAAGAGAGAAAAGCAAAAAGAGAGACCTTCAAGCTGGAGCAAGAAGTTAAAAAGCTACAGAACAAAGGCAATACATACAGGAAGCCAAAAGAAGAGGAAGTATAAAATGCAAAACACAGGAACATTTAATGGAGACATCGCCTTTTGGGTAATACTATGCTTTACGCTACCAATAACCTTGGCGTTTTTTTGCAGAATGTTATCGTACATAATTGAGATCTGGCCGCAGAAGCCGATGGTGCAGTACGTTCCCGTTGAGGTTGACAGGGTTGTCTATCGGAGTGTTTACAAAACGCGACCAAAAACCGTTGAGCGGGCCGAGAAGAAGGGCAAGAAGACCCCCCAGAAGAAGCAGAAAGTTGAGCTATTTTCTGATACATCAATAGGATCGGATGCTGTAGCCGCACTGCGTTCTCTGGGACACACCGCAAAAGATGCAAAAAACCTTGTTAATAGCTGTGGGTCAAAAGACCGACACGCAACCGTTCAGGATGTATTGAGGGATTGTTTCTAAAAAACCCCGTGTTTGTGTGTATAATCTTGTGCATCACAACCTAAACGGAAAATAAAAAAATGGATCCCAACAACATAGTTTCAGAAGTCTCCAAAAAGATTGATTCAATAAAATACACCGAATCACCAAAATCTTTGGAGGTAAGCGACGAGATAACAATAGGATGGAAAACCGTTTTACCGGAACCACCTAAGAATACCTCTGCCATAACCCTCAAGGAACTAAAGTTTTTGTCTCAAATAACCCAGAGACTAACAGAGGAACAGGTTTCTTTGGTTATGCTTGTTGACAAAGATCCGCTAGATCTTTTTATGCCCTTCCTAGAGGAGAAAAACCTCAGCTTTGATAGGCAGGAATTTAGAGATCTTTTCTATAAAACCTTTGATCCGGTAATCACCAATTTAAAAGGTATCTACAATAGACCTAGACCAGAGCAGCTTGCACCTCACTTTGGCATAAAAATAAACATACTAGAAACAGACTCGCATCATACACCAGCATATCCTTCTGGGCACACTGCCTATGCTGCGTTTGCGGCCTATCAAATGGCAGCGATGTATCCACAGTATAGTTCTTACTTCTTTCGGAGGATAGGGCTGGCTGGCTACGCTAGGTGTCTACAGGGTGTACACTACCCCTCAGACAATGATGCGTCGATGGTGATTTCTGGGGCACTTTGGGAAAATGTAAAGTATAATTTGTTTCCGGACTTATTTCCGGAGAAGGTAGGTTAAAATGAAAAATTTCTGGTTTGGTTTTTTTGTTAGTGTTTCCATATGTCTTACAACATATATTGTCTGGGAACACATAAGACACGTTCCGGTAGTAATACAGCAGGTTCCTATGCCTGTGCCCATGTCTAGAGACTCGGAAATACTCCCAGAGCCTGTACCCAATACAAACGCATTACGAGTAGCTGAAGAATAATTTTTTGCAGAGAGGGTTTATTATGATAGACTTCACTTTTAACAGGAGAGATTTTTTAAGGATAGGTGGAATAGGTACGGCCATGAGTGCGGCTGGTCTTTCAGAAGCGGCAATAGCACAGGAAGCCAGTGAAGACGTGTCTGTTGTTTGGGTTTGGCTAGGAGGAGGGCCGACTCAGTTTGAAACTTTTCACGCACCAACAGAAGATGTGCCGGTAGAATGGAGACCTGTAAATGGATCTATCTACGACCCTAAGACTAACATAAATCTAGGTGCCGATTGGTCTGAGCTTTCCAAGCATACTCAAAAACTAAATGTAGTAAACTCGTTCTCTCATAGAGATTCTTCGCATAGACAGGGCACTCATTACATGATGACCGGTCACTATAACCCAGAGAGAACCACGACCTCCATAGCAAAGTATCCATCCTTTGGCTCAGTGGTTTCTGCTGTGTACGGAGCAAACCATCCAGAGAACGGAGTTCCCTCTTATGTTAAACAGGGCAAAATCGAAGGAGACGAAGGTGCTTGGCTTGGTGGAGCATATAAGCCATTTGACCCCTCTAACAAAGATAACCTTACACCAAGAGTTGAGCTAGACAGATTTTCCACCAGAAAGAACCTACTCAGAGGGCTAGACGCCAGAAGTGTGGCTGGCTCAAGTGCGGACTCTGTTGATTTTTACAAGGGGCAGGCTTACGATGTAATCTTAGGATCCGCAAAAGAAGCTTTCGCAACAGACAAAGAGTCCGATAAAACTAGGGCGATGTATGGATCTACCAAAGCTAACGATATTGGCGAGCAAATGATTCTTGCTAGAAGGCTAGTAGAACATGGGACGAGATTCATAACAGTTCATTATGGTGGATGGGATATGCATAGCAACATATCTAACTCTCTCAAAACCAGAGTCGCACCAATCGACAAGGCTATATCTGGATTCCTTGAAGACGTATGGTCTCGTGGTCTCAATAAAAAGATACTGCTAGTTGTCACGGGGGAATTTGGCAGAACGAAAATAAATGCAAATTCCGGAAGGGATCATTGGCCATCTATTACTCCAATGCTCATGGCTGGTGGAAACTATGCGTCCGGTAGAACTATTGGAGAGTCCGATAGGTCATACAGTCCAACACAAAAACCTGTAGGGCCATTAGATCTTCAGGCGACTCTGTTTGACCACTTTGGTATAGATAAGTCTATACAAAGAATAGATAATGGAGGAAGGCCGAGATATTTACTAGAGGGAGAAGCAAAGGCAATACTATGAGAAGACGAGATTTTTTAGCTACTACGGCCAGCGTGTTGGGTCTTACTAGCACCTTAAAGGCCAATGAAGAACAGCTAAAGAAAAACGGTAAATCGGCCATTCTCTTATGGATGGGAGGTGGCCCTTCTACTATGGATATTTGGGATCTAAAACCAGATGCACCAACGGGAGGCCCGTTTAAGCCAATCGCAACCAGTGGTGATGTTCAAATAAGTGAACACATGCCTCTGATGGCAAAGCAAATGCATAACATGGCGATTGTTCGTAGTATGAGTACTCGTGAAGCTGATCATATGCGTGGCAGATACTACATGCACACAGGCTATGTCCCAAACCCGAACATGGTTCATCCTAGTTACGGTGCTGTGTTATCTAAAGAGCTTGAAAAACCAGAACTTATGATACCTCAGTTTGTCTCTGTAAATGGCCCAAGTGCTGGTGCTGGATTCTTAGGTGCGGAATATTCGCCGTTCGTTGTAAACAGCGATGGTAGAATCAGAAATCTAAATATGAAAATAGATCAAAGATTTTATCAGAGGGCACAGGCACTAGACATAATAGAAACTAACTTTATCAATAGTAGCAGAGGAGCTTTAGCAAAGGATCACCAAAAGGTTCTACGTAAAACATTTAATGTTTTGACAAGCTCAGAGATGGATGCTATGAAAGTTGAAGGTGAGCCAGAAAACGTCAAAGAAAGATATGGAGACAATAGTTTCGGTAAGGGGTGTCTGATGGCCAGAAGGCTAGTAGAAGTTGGTGTGCCTTTTATTGAAGTGGGCTTAGGAGGATGGGACAACCATCAAAACATCTTCCCAACATTAAGAGATACAAAGTTACCTATGCTCGATCAGGGCATGAGTGCCTTAGTAGAGGACTTAGAGCAAAGAGGACTACTAGAGGATACGGCTATCATATGGATGGGCGAATTTAGTAGAACTCCACGTATCAACCAAAACGCTGGCCGTGACCACTGGGCACGAAGCTGGAGTGTCGTTGTTGGTGGTGCTGGCATGAAGGGCGGCATAGCTGTTGGGGAAACCAACTCAGACGGTACTCGTGTTGAAACCGAACCATATACATCTCAGGATGTCATGGCTTCCGTTTGCAAGGCACTTGGTATTTCGTTGCAAACAACTTATACAAGTAAAAGCGGAAGACCTATGAAGATAGCTAATTCCGGAAAAATAATAAAAGAACTATTTTAAAAAAAACAGGAGATTAAAATGCCACTGCCTTCCAGAAGAGAAGACGAGTCTAGAGAAAACTTTATGTCTAGATGTATGTCAGACAACAAGGTGTCAAAAGAGTTTCCAGACGGAAAACAAAGAACAGCGGTCTGTATGTCTAAGGCTCTTGAAGGGCTGTCAACATCGGCTTCTGTCGATATGCAATACAACATAGAAACATTTGGATATACAGAAGATATAAATGAAGACAACTTCTACGTACCCGCAGAGGCTGATTATGTAGACTTTCAGGAAAGCACTGAAGAGTGGGATATTTCCGTGGCTAAACCGGGGCTATGGGAAAACATTCGTAAAAAGAAGCAGAGAGAAGGCGACGACTACAGGCCAGCCAAAACCGAAAAAGAGGGTAGACCAAGCCCAGAAGAATTAAAGAAAGCACAGGGGCCGAAGAAACAAAAGAAACTTGGCCCTCCATCTTATGCTGAAGAGGCGAACGCTGACAAGCCGCCAAAGGGAGACCCACGTAGAACACCAGCCCCCAAAAAAGATCAGAAAAGGGGATCTAAGAAAAACAAGCCAGACAGTGCCAAGAACCCTAGTGGCAAGATTACGTTCAGCAAGAAGACTACTGAAAGACTTTCTAAAAAAGTAAAAGAGCATAACGCCAAAGGCAAAGGATCAAAGGCTACTCTTGGTATGCTTAAGGCTGTGTATCGTAGGGGTGCCGGAGCCTACTCAACAAGCCACGCACCAAAAATGTCTAGAGATGGATGGGCTATGGCTAGAGTAAACGCTTTTCTTACTTTGCTCAGAACTGGCAAGCCCTCAAACTCGGCCTATACACAGGACAATGACCTCCTGCCAAAGGGACATCCTAAAAAATCCAAGGCGGCTTATGTATATGAAAATCCAAAAACGGGTGAAAGATTTAGCTATAATAGAAAAGGTAACTACAAAAAGGACGGCACTCCGCTTTTATACAAAGGTAAATCCGCAGAGTATCAAGGCAGGAAGGTCACATTAAATAAACCATTCAGAACTCCAGATGGCCCAAAGAAGTTTGCTGTCTATACCAAAAACGGTTCTGGAAAAGTTGTTATAGTTCGTTTTGGTGATCCTAATATGGAGATCAAAAGAGACAATCCCGAAAGAAGAAAAAGTTTTAGGGCAAGACATAAGTGCGACACGGCCCCGGGGCCTAAATGGAAAGCACGATACTGGTCTTGTAGAATGTGGTAAGGAAATAGTAATGGATAGAAGATCTTTTTTACACGCTGGTATTTTAGGTAGCTTTGGTGCTTCACTGGCTATGGCCGATCAGAAGCACTACGAAAGCGTGGAAGGCCCAGCAAAAAGCATAATTTTTATATACTTACCGGGAGGAATGGCTCATCAGGAAACATGGGATCCTAAGCCATTCGCTCCTCTTGAGTATCGTGGCCCGTTGGGCAGCATAGACACGGTCGCTCCGGGTATCCGTGTGGGCGAGCTTTTGAAGAAAACCGCTAAGATTACAGACAAGTTAACGATTATAAAAAGTCTAACCCACGGAGAAGCTGCTCATGAGCGTGGCACACACAATATGTTTACTGGTTATAGACCTAGCCCAGCCCTTCAATACCCATCAATGGGTTCAGTGGTTGCACATGAGTTTGGGCCTCGCAAAAACCTTCCTCCGTATGTCTGTATCCCCAACCAGCCTAACGAATTTGCAGGTACTGGATATTTAAGTAGCTCATATTCTGGGTTTGGTTTAGGGTCTGATCCTGCCAGTAACGACTTCCAAGTTAGAGATCTGAAACTTCCGGTTCCAGATGAAAGGTTTGCAAGAAGACAGCGTGTACTTAATGTAGTAAATACCAACTTTAACAAAAAGCAGAACGCCGACTCTGTAAAGGCGATGAACTCTTTTTATGAGCGTGCATATAGCTTGATAGGAGATCAAAATGCAAAGGACGCTTTTGATATAGAGAAAGAATCGGCACAGACAAGAGACAAGTACGGCAGAAATACTGCGGGTGCCAGAATGCTTCTTGCCCGAAGACTGGTTGAGTTTGGAACACGTTTTGTTACTCTTACCTATGGCGGATGGGACATGCACGACAACATAGCCAATGGTATGAATAGCCAGCTACCAGCTTTCGATCAGGGGTTTGCAAGTCTTATCGAAGACCTAGACCAGCGTGGCCTACTGGATTCCACCTTGGTTTGTGTTGTTTCTGAATTTGGAAGAACGCCGAAAATTAATAATCGTGCAGGAAGAGACCACTGGCCAAAGGTATTTAGTACGGTGCTTGCTGGTGGTGGAATCAAGGGAGGAATGACATATGGAACCTCAAACGCCACTGCTAGTGAGCCAGACCAAAATCCAGTCAACATAGAGGACTGGGCCGCTACCATCTACAATAGATTGGGAATAGTTGCCGATAAAGAGCTAATGGCTCCGGGCGAAAGACCTATCGAAATCGTAGACGGCGGCAAAGTTTTAACAGACATTATTATATAAGGATAACTATCATGAAGTTTAAAATACCCTTTTTAGCTGTATTGATTGTGGGTGCAATCCTATTTATCAATAAAGACGAAGTAAAAAACATGTTTACAAAGGAGAATCCTGTGATTTGTGATATATGCGAAAACGAATGCCCATGCCCAGTTCAAGAGTGTATATGTCAAGACGCTTGTGAGTGTCCAGACTGCGAGGTGTCATAATGAAATATTTAGCATCAATACTATGTCTCTTGTTTGTTCCTTTGTCAGCCGAAGCAGAGCAGCCCGAACGCAAGGTTATCAAGCCTCCGACTGTAAAGAGCGTACCTAGAGATTTTACACGACCACCCGTAACAAGACCACAGATTCCCGGAAAGCAACAGTGGCAGAGACCCCAGACTCAGCCACAGCAACCAAGGATCGAAACTAAACATGGTTTTGGTTTCTATGACTATTACTACAGACCTGTAAATCCATACTTTAGATACTATAGAGTTCCGTCTTATTATCCTCCGGTGATTATTCAACCTCAGCCGGTGCCAGTTTACCCAGCACCCTTTCAAGGTTTTTTCTTTCATTTTAGGTTTTAATGTGCAGAAGTCTGAGTGACGATAGACTATATATTAATCAGTTTTTATAAGCCGCTTTTCTGATATAAAAAAAGCGGATTACATATTCTAGATTGGAAACAAAATTGATAAATCTGATTACACCCATAAACAGTTTGGGCTACGGGGTAGCGGGATATAATTTATTTAAAAACTTATTAGCGGAATACCGCACCACTGCCCTGTACCCAATCGGAAAACCAGAGTTTATTGATTCAGATATCGAGACCGGACTAAAGAACCGAGACGACATGACCATAAAGCCATGTGTTAAAATATGGCATCAAAATGACCTATTTCAATTTGTGGGACATGGGGAACATATAGGGTTTCCCATATTTGAGCTGGACGAATTCAGCGAGGAAGAAAAGCTAAGCCTTAGTCATTGTGATAAGATTTTTGTCTGTTCTGAGTGGGCAAAAAGTATAATCTTAGACCAGATGATCGGACACTTCTTTGACGATGGGCGTGTCCATGTGGTTCCACTTGGCGTAGACACGGATGTGTTTCAGCCATTTATATCTAATCGCCCGAAGACCATATTCTTTAACTGCGGCAAATGGGAAAAGAGAAAAGGGCACGACATACTTTTAGAGTGTTTTAATCTGGCATTTGAGCACAATGACGATGTAGAATTGTGGATGATGTGTGAAAACCCCTTTATAGGCAATCAAAACCAAGCGTGGGCAGATCTTTACAAAAATTCCCCTTTAGGCAGTAAGATAAGGATAATTCCTAGACAAGCATCCCATAAAGATGTGTATACTATTATGCGTCAAAGCGACTGTGGTGTTTTTCCGGCGAGAGCTGAAGGCTGGAACCTAGAGCTGCTAGAAATGATGGCCTGTGGTAAAAAGGTTATTACTACAAATTACTCGGCACATACCGAGTTCTGCAACCAAGACAACTCTCTATTAATAAATGTAGATAACCTAGAACAGGCACAAGACGGAATTTTCTTTTCTGGTGAATATGGAAGATGGGCAGAGTTATCAGAGTCCCCTAAAGAACAGCTAGTACAGCACATGAGATCTGTACATAGAGAAAAACAAGAGACTGGTTCGCTTTATAATCCTGATGGTATAGAAACTGCCAAAAAATTTAGTTGGCAAAACTCAACTAAGGAGCTAGTAAATGGACTTTAGTACACCAAGAAGAATACTAAATAAGTATCGCGACGGGTTTATTGGTGCGGTCTGCGACGAAGAAGATGTGAAAAAACTTATGGGAGAGCTTCCCATGCCTGTTTTTGGTGCAGCCGCCTACGATCTATGTGGTTCTGGTGAAGGCAAACTAAGTCTCCCCTTCAAAAGCCTATTAAAGTTCGATCCGTCTTTTGGGCCATCGGAGAGACAGACGACGGGAGACTGCGTATCCCACTCCACAAGAAACGCTGTAGATATAACCAGATCTGTGGAAATAGATGTTAAGTCAGAAAGAGAAGATTTTGTCGCTCGTGGTGCTACAGAAGCTATATATCAATCCAGAAGTCACAACGGACAAGGAATGACATGTAGTGGTGCGGCTAGATATGTTCATCAAACGGGAGGCATACTCCTAAGAAAAGACTACGGAGATGTTGATCTTTCAGTTTACAACTCGTCACTAGGTGCAAAAAAGAGAATACCAAAAGATGTATATACTACGGAAGCTAAAAAGCATCAGGTCAAAACAATATCTAACGTCAGAACAGTTGAAGAAGCTAGAGACGCCCTTGCTAATGGCTATGCACTTAGTGTATGTAGTGGGTATGGCTTCAGTTCTCGTAGGGATGCTAACGGCATCGCCAAACGTTCTGGCAGGTGGAGTCATGCTATGGCTTGGATCGCTTGCGATGATTCTCGCAAAACTCTAAACGAAACACTTTTTCTAGTTCAAAATAGTTGGGGAATTTGGAACTCCGGCCCCAAGAAACACGATCAGCCAGAGGGCAGCTTTTGGATACGAGAAAAGGATGCAAGAGGCATGTTGTCTGGCGGAGGTGCTTGGGTATTCAGCAACGTAGATGGATTCCCCGCTAGAAAAATAGACTGGACAATAGACGAGGTATTCTAATGAATTTCAAACAAAGGGCGATTGTAGGGCTTGTTGTTGTAGTTGCACTCTTTTACTTCAATATTAACCCAGAAAATTCAAAAAAAGACTTGACAAATTACGACATAGAGAGTATAATGATAGAGGCTAACAAGTCATTTGCTTTAGCAGAGGCAAAGGTACTTGGAAAGACTCCGGTTCCAGATGATACGCCTTTGGGGCCAGATCCGGATCCTGAAAAGTGCGTATGTAAGGGCACTGGAAAAATAATACAAGGAGACGGTCACGTTACCCCGTGTCCATATCACTCAGCAAAAAACAACAATGAAGCTTGTGACTGTGGATGCAATAAAAAGGGGTGCTCGTGTCAATGTAAAAATAAAGAAGTAACTAGGAGTAGGGGGTTATTATTCCCTATTTTTAGATAATTATGTTTTGTTAAACTTTTAATTGGAGAGTAAAATGGATAAGGTAAAATCTTTACTTAAATCACGTAGATTCTGGGTGTCGGCTGTTGGTTTGGCTGGTGTCGTATCGTCTGAACTTTTCGGGCTCACTCTTGACACGGAGCAAATCGTTGGTGTTGTAACCATCGTTGTAGCTTGGGTTATCGGTGACACCGTTCGAGAAACAAAATAATAAGGATTTAAAATGCTTCAATTTCTGAGTGACTTAAATCCACTACAGTTAGTATTGATGGGCATGGGTCTCCTATTGGTGGCCCCAGTCGTTATGGAGCTTTTCTCAAATAAAGAGGAAAACAAAGTAAAGGATATCGGCTCTATACCCGATAATACTATAACAGACATAGTTCTCAAGTGGGAGAATCTGTGTGATGCGTGCGAGGACTTAGGTCTAGAACAGGCATCATTAAAACTTGAAGAGGTTTTTCCTCTTCTATGCAAAAAGAAGAAAACTGAGAAATTAGCAAGCAACGAAACCGATTAGGAGCAATTATGTCGAATAAAACAAGATTAATCTTGGGTGCGGTTCTCATTCTTGCGGCAGTTTTTTTGCCTGTAATTCAGGAAAGGATTCCTGATTTTACTCCTAAACCTGACGACAACAATGTTGTTGAACCAAGCGAAGAAATTTTAGAGAGAGTCTCAAGTATAGCCGACAAAGTTACCGATAGTAAAGACAGGGCGGATATGTTTGCTTTCAATAAGGTTTTTTCGGAGAGGCTTAAGGATTACTCGGTTGATGCTCAACAGATAAATGACATCTATACTGAGGCTGGTAAAACGTTTTTCAAAGGAAGACTAAGGGGCAAATACGAAGGTCTTTCTAGCGGTTTAGTTGGATTAATGTCTGGCATAATCGGAACAGAAAACCATACTATAACAAAGGAAGAAAAAGAAAAGTTGGCAAGCCATTTCGATGGCCTGTCTTGGTGTTTTAGGTAACAATAACCATAAGGGGGTTTTATGCCACTTTTTAAGGGGCCAATCGGTACTTTTATAAGAAAGCACAAGCTTATTAGACGTGCTGCGGTAGTGGGAGGAGTGCTTGTAGGTCTTTATTTCTTGGGTGCCGCTCAGGGCTGGTGGTCAAGATTTTTATTCTAAGAGAATGTTTTAAATAAGGGGTGTCCCTGAGACGCCCCTCCTTTAAGGAAAAAAGATGGATATTATTAACGTTTTAAAAAGCGAACTAAGATCAGAAATTGATGTGGCTGCGTTTGAGATAAATTCGGTACTAGCAGAACCAACAAAAAAAGGTTCCGTCGATAGACTGGCTGTGGCCGTTGCAACGTACACTAGGAAAATTGCAGAAGTAGAAACATTGAACAGGCTTCAGAGTCAAGTTCAGGCCAATCAAAAAGAACAAGTTAGCCAAGACGAGTCACAGGAAGGCAACTAGATAATCTATGAAGTTTAAGATAACGCTACTAATGATGCAGGCAGATTCTAGTTTTAGTCCATTAGCACCTGACTTTTTAGATATCGTCGTGCGTGACGATGGGGGGTTTCCTAGTAAATATGTGTCTACCAAAACAATACCAGAAACCATACAAGAGCTTTATGAGTCTTGTTGTAGTCTGAATTGTGACTGGGCATCCCCGCTCTTGTCTGACATTAGACATGAACGTGGTTCTACCGAGTGCGAAGCTTTATACTCAGTATTAGTACCAGAGGGCACTCTAGGCGTTAAAGAAGGATACAGACTAACTAAACCTTACCTTTTACAGGACTTGGAAGAATTTTATGACAGAGGACTCTCACAAAGACCAAGATGTCTCCAGCAACAACAGTTCTAGCGAACAAGATTTCTCAGCAAAATTGACTATACTGGTTGACAAAGAGGGAGAGATAGTATATAATTGTGACTGGGAGCCAACAGACGACGGATTGTTGGGTGTTGCTTCTATATTTTACAAGCTGCTTATTGATGATTTGGGCAATAAAATATTTGAAGAAATTAAGAACCAATGCGTATTAAATAATGCGGAGACCGACTTTATGGCAATAGAGAATATAATATACAAGTATGCGTCGATTGACAGTAAAGGTGATTCAGTGGTCGTGCCTCCTGATAAAATAACCAGCATTTAAGGGAGGAATATATGTTCGATGAATACAATCTCAAATCACGTAAGAAGATTTGCTGGAAAAGCTGGAATGCTATTGTAGATGAACAAATAGGCACAGAAGAACTGCTTTTAGAAGAGCTACAGAACGAGCTTGGCGAAATGCAGGAAACTGGCGAAATGCAAATACTCCCATTTGCGGGACTCATTGATCAACAACCCAAAATACTACACACGCCGATGGGTATGTACCACCTAGACTCGCCATTCAAACCGTCCGATAGATGGGACTGTTGGCTTGGCAGCACTAATTTTGATGTTACGCATGGGGTTAAAGAGACGTTATCTAAAGTAAAGGGTGTTGAGGCACTAAAGATATTAGGAAGATACAGCTTCTTCATTGGAATAGCTAGGCTCTTTAGCTTTAAAGAGGTTAGACTAGACATAGAAAAGAAGTTATGCGGATATACAGAAAAGGAATTACTGTCAGACGAACAAACACAAGCGACAGTAAACTTAATTAAGGAACAGCTTGAGAGTACGAAATACTGGTCTATACTAGTTGCTCCTACTGGCAAGGTTGACTATATTGTTTCAGACCATCTAGACCAAGCCTATCTAGACGGATTGAATGAATTATTGGAAACTAAACAGAAACTAGGCGGAATCATTTTGAGAGGTGATCATGGATAATTGCACTACTTACGAAGACTATTGGAAAAGCTCTGACGTTCAAAATATTATGAACAAGGTTGCGAACAGATACAAAAACTCTATCGACCCAGACGACATAGAGTCAATTAAGATGCAAACACTTTGGAGATGTATGGATAAATATGATGCCGATAGAGGCACCAAGTTCACTTCATATCTCTATCAGCAGATTAGCTTTGCTTTTAAAAATAAACTCAAGAAGAAAAGAATGGAATTCAATCGAGATGAAAATTTCGACAAGACTGACATCAGTACCCGTGGACGCATGGAAGTGTTTGACATACTTACCGGCCTAGATCCAGAGCTAAAAGATGTGATTGATAAAAGGTTTTATCATAACATGACAATGGTGGAAATTGGCAAGTCTAATGGGTATAGCAGAGAGACTGCACGTAGAAGACTAAAAAAAGCCATAAAAGTTTGCCAAAAAAATTGCTTAGATTAAATAGTTGCGTATATATAGCTAGGAACTGGATCTTTTTGTGGAATATTGGAAATATCGTTTAATTTTGTTTTTTAATCAACAAGGAGATTATTATGGCAGTTCCGGGTAACACTTCAAACTATTTGAAGAACACCTCTAATGGTACGTTTACAGCCGCTAAAGAAGGCGGTACAATTTTAGGAAACTCTAGCACTGGTGACGTAATTACCAAGGCACTTTCTTTGGCCGACAGTGCCGTAGAAAAAGGCGTTCCGACTGGCCCAGCTAATGTAGAAAATGGTCTGGTAAGAAACATCAAAGCACAAGGTGCGAATGGTACTTTTGCTTGGGATGGAGGAACCGCAGCAGGTTCTAGATTCCCAATGATGGGAGTCAGTACCAGTCTTGGTAACTACGCAAACACCACTATTCAGTCTTCGTCCAGAAGCAAATCGTTCTCATCCAACGACGCCGTTATGCGTGCTCGTAATCAGTATGGTGCTAAGACCGTTACTGCTTTCCGAGCTAACAGATTCAGTTGGACAAGCACTAAATCTCGAAATGATGCTGGTGCTGCTTTGGGTAGTAGAATCAACTGGGTTGCTGCTGCAACAGGTGGTGCTGACAGTGCTTCTGCTCCAGATGCTCTCAACGAGAATTACTGGGATCCAGCCGCTGGCTCAACCTCGGCTAATAGCGACAGTGCCGCTAACCCAACTCGTGCGGTACCGGGTGAACTTGTGATGATGGTTGACTTTGTTGACGCTAATATCAGTACTAGCGGAAACTTCTTCGACTACAAGCCTATCACTGGTATGTAATCCATATTTTCTTGCTGCTCACCGCTTCGGCGGTGAGTAGTTTTTTTTGGATTTAATATAACCATAGGAGATGTCATGAACGAGACTTGGGACTTAATCAGAAACGTGACTGAAGTAATAGGAATGTTTTTTATTCCCGTTCTGGGCTGGGTGCTGTACACTATGGTTCAACATGGAAAGCAAATTATCGTGTTAGAACAAAAGGTAAATGAATCTTTGAATCAACGTATGGGACGTATAGAAAAGCGTGTCGGCGGCATAGAGGATAAGATAGATCAAATGAGCGAAAACGTTACTGAGTGTAAAATGGTTGTTCAGGATAATAAAAATCTACACAACCAGATAAGTCAACAGCTAGGATCTCTGATGTCTAAAGTAGACGGAATGAAAGAGTAATTTAGCTTAATAAAATCGTTTAAATTTTGACCGCCGGTGAATTTTTATTTGCTGGCGGTTTTTCTATTTTTTGGGTTTTATTCGGTTGACAAAAGGACATTTATGGTGTATAATAATCTACATGATTATAACATCGAAGATGGAAGAAAAATATAAATGGAAGTAACAAAAAGAAACGGAAACAAGGAATCGTTCTCCGTAGAAAAAATTCACAAGGTAGTAGAGTGGGCAACAAAAGGAATTAATGGAGTATCCTTTTCAGACATAGAGATGAACGCCAACCTGTCGATTCATGACGGCATAGAGACCTCTAAGATCCACCAGATTTTAATAAAATCCGCAAACGACTTAATATCTACATCAGAGCCTAATTATCAATACGTAGCCTCTAGGTTGTTAAACATGCAGCTCAGAAAAGAGGTGTGGGGCTGTGGAGACGAGCCTACCGATTTTCTGCTGTTCCTGCAAAGAAACGAAGATAATGGTATATATGATCCGCACATCCTTAAAAAATGGAGCGATAAAGATGTAGATCGTTTTGGAAGGTATATAAACCACAGTAGAGACGACCTGTTTACATATGCCGGTCTACAGCAAATGATAGACAAGTATCTAGTTAAAAATCGAAGTACTGGAGTTATATACGAAACACCACAATTCGCATACATGGCAATAGCTATGTGTCTATTTGATTCAGTAGATGAGGTTAAAAAAGCTTATGACTGCTACTCAACGTTCAAAATTAATCTACCCACTCCTATTATGGCTGGTGTTCGCACTAACATTCGTCAATTCGCAAGTTGTGTTTTGGTTGATGTTGACGATAACCTTGACGCTATATTTTCAAGTATTCATGCAGTGGGCAAATACACGGCGAGAAGAGCGGGGATCGGGCTCAACATCGGCAGGATGCGTCCAATTAACTCTCCCATTCGAGGTGGAGAGGTCATCCACACAGGATTGATCCCTTACCTAAAGAACTTTGAGTCGGCTGTTAAGTCAACATCACAGAATGGATTGCGTGGCGGCTCTGCTACGGTACACATACCCTTCTGGCATTACGAGATCGAAGACGTAATGGTTCTAAAAAACAACGCAGGAACAGACGACAATCGTGTCCGTAAGCTGGACTACAGTATCCAGTTCTGTAAGCTGTTCTATGACCGCCTGATAGCCAATGAAGATGTGACTCTATTCAGTCCTGACGAGGCTAAAGGGCTGTATGAAGCATTTGGAGACAATGAAAAGTTTGAGCAGCTATACCTCAAATATGAAAACGCTAGATCTCTGAAATTCAAAAAGAAAGTACCAGCCCGAAAACTGGCTGAAATTTTCGCAAGAGAACGTCTAGAGACGGGTCGAATCTATAGCATGAATATAGACAACGCCAACGAACACGGCTCTTGGTCTGTGCCTGTTTACATGAGTAACTTGTGCCAAGAAATTATTCATCCAACTAAACCGATCAACTCGATAGATGATCCGGACGGTGAAATAGGTATATGCATACTGTCTGCTATTAATCTGCTAGAGCTAAACTCGGATAAAGACATCGAAGACGCTTGCCGAATGGCCGTTAGAACTCTTGAGTCGGTTATAGACTATCAGGATTATCCTGTTTTGGCTGGAGAAAACTTCACTAAAAACAGAAGGTCTTTGGGTATAGGTATAACAAATCTAGCTGGATTCTTGGCTAAGAATAAACTCAAATACGAGGATAACGGGTCGCTAGAGCTTGTTCATGAAATGATGGAGAAGATACAATGGAATCTAATAAGTGCTAGCTGTGAGCTTGCAGAAGAAATAGGGCCATGCGAAAAGTTTAGCGAAACTAAATACGCTCAAGGCCTTCTTCCTATAGACTGGTATAAAAAAGAGGTAGACGAATTAGTTTGGCCTAAATACAACATGGACTGGGAGAGCCTACGTGAACGTGTTAAAGAACATGGGCTGCGTCATTCCACTTTATCTGCTATCATGCCTTGTGAGTCTAGTAGTGTAATACAAAACAGTACTAACGGTATTGAGCCTGTCAGAAGTTTGCTTCTCTATAAGAAGGCTAAAAACGGAGTACTTAAACAAATAGTTCCTAACTACAGAAGAAGAAAAAACTACTATACTTTAGCTTGGGAAATGGAAGACAATAAGGCGATGCTAAATATAGCAGCGGTTATTCAGAAGTTTGTAGACATGAGCATGAGTACGAATCTATACTATAACTATTCTCACTATGCAGACGGAAATGTTCCGCTTAGCGTGATAATAAAAGACCAAATCTACGGATATAAGTACGGACTTAAAAATTTCTATTACGCCAATACTCCCGATGGAGATGGCGACACCGAGAAGGGTATGAACTGCGAATCCGGAGCATGTGCAATATGAAAACTATTTTTAATACCAAGAATGTTGATCCTATGTCTCAGCCTCTTTTTCTGGGTAAAGATTTGGGGGTTCAAAGATATGATGTCGTCAAGTATCCTATATTCAAGGATCTTGACAGTAAGCAGATGATGAATTTCTGGAGACCGGAAGAGATTGAACTTAAAAAGGATCGTGCTGATTTTCAGACGCTTTCAGATAACGAAAAATTTATTTTTACCTCCAACCTAAAATATCAAACGATGCTGGACAGCGTTATCTGTAGGGGTGTTCCAACCTTGCTAGAGTTTGTTACAAACACAGAGCTTGAAGCGTGTCTTATGACTTGGCAGTTCTTTGAAAAAATTCACAGTCAATCATACTCATATATCATACAAAATGTCTACGCCGATAGCTCAGAGGTGTTTGAGGGAATTTATGAAGACAAGGAGATAATGAAGCGTGCAGATGTTGCTATAACTGACTACAATAATCTGATGGGCATGGCTTGCGACAAGAACAAGCCAACGGATATTAAAAAACAGATATATATGACCGTAGTTAGTATCAACATTTTAGAGGCGATAAGATTTTACGTCAGCTTTGTTTGTAGCTTTGCGTTTGCAGAGAACAAAAAGATGGTAGGCAATGCCGATATTATCAAGTTAATCAAGCGTGACGAAGCACTACACTTAGCAAATACTCAGGCCATCTTGAAGATTCTACATAAAGAGGATTCCGAGGGTTTTGTTAAGGTGGCCAAGCAATGCGAAGAAGATGCCGTCAAGATGTTTGAGAACGCAGCAAAAGAAGAGAAAGAATGGGCGTCGTATCTGTTTAAGGACGGGTCAATTATTGGCCTTAACGAGACAGTGCTTCACCAATATATCGACTGGCTCTGCATGTCTAGGAGAAAAAGCATTGGACTACCATACGACAACGTTGGCAAAAACCCCATAGCCGGATGGACTCAGGCTTGGATGCAAAGCGAAAGTGTTCAGGTTGCACCACAAGAGCATGAAATAACAAGTTACAAAATTGGTGCTAGCAAAAACGATTTAGAAGACATGGATTTTGGAGACATGAGTTTATGAGAGTAGTTGTGGTTTCTGGTTACTTTAATCCTATACATGGAGGTCATTTAGACTACCTAGAAGGTGCCAAAAAGTTGGGTGACTACTTAATAGTAATAGTCAATAATGACAATCAAGTACAGATAAAAGGGAGCAAGCCCTTTATGGATTGTCAAGAAAGGATGAGGATAGTTGAAGCACTTCAGTGTGTTAACAGTGCTGTTGAATCGGTTGACGAAGATGGATCAGTAGTTACAACGCTGAATATACTGCATACCAGATACTCTCTTGAATGGGATTTTGACGAGATGATCTTTGCGAATGGCGGGGATAGGAAGTCAGACAATATACCTGAATATGAGCTTTGTGAGAAGAGAGGCATAAAGATGGCTTTCAATGTTGGAGGAGGAAAAACTCAGTCTTCAAGCGGATTAATAGAAAAGGTAATTGATAATGAGTAAATGTATTGTCACTGGCGGATGTGGATTCATCGGATCTAATTTGGTTGATTCACTCATATATCAGGGGCATGAAGTTGCGGTCATTGACAACCTCTCCGCAGACTGTCACGAAAGCTTTTACTACAATCCGTCAAAAAACGCTTCATATTATGAGCTAGATATAAACAACTATGATGATATTCACAACCTGTTTATGGGTGTTGATTATGTTTTTCATTTGGCAGCAGAGTCTAGAATACAACCGACTATAGAAGATCCAGCCCTAGCACTCCAGACTAATACTGTCGGAACCCTTAATGTGCTAGAGGCCTCTCGTCTTCATGCGGTTAGTAGGGTTGTATACTCTTCAACATCGGCGGCATATGGACTAAAAAACAAACCCCCAATGATCGAAACAATGATGCCCGACTGCCTGAATCCGTATTCGGTCGCCAAGCGTGCTGGAGAAGATTTGTGCAAAATGTACTATACCCTCTATGGGCTAGAGACCGTTTCGTTTAGATACTTTAACGTCTATGGTGAACGACAGCCAACAAGGGGTCAGTATGCACCAGTAATAGGGCTGTTCCAAAAGCAAAACAGAGAAGGTAATCCCATGACCGTTGTTGGTGATGGGCTGCAAACAAGAGACTTTACACATGTATCAGATGTTGTCAACGCCAATATAACAATGGCACTATGTAAAGACAAAGCTGTTTGTGGAGAGCTTTTTAATGTTGGTTCTGGGGTGAGCTATGCTATCCTAGATCTAGTCAACATTATTGGTGGAGAAGATCCTTATTATACATTCATACCAGAAAGACCGGGAGAGGCTAGGTTCACACAGGCAAACATAGACAAAATTAAGTCCTTTGGATGGGAGCCAAAAGTTAAACTTCAAGACTGGCTAAGGGAGACTAATGAAGAATAAAGTAGAGCTTTTAGGATATTACGGAAGCGATGAGATTATCGCCTGTTCAGCATGGACTTCTACATCGAGAGAACTTACAGATGAAAAAAGAGGACGAATACAAAGACTTATCGAAATGCTCTGGGTCAACGGACATGAAACCCCATTCGAGAAAGGAGTGGTGCATTTCCTTGTTGATACTGATATTGCCAGTCATATTCATCTACTTAAGCACCGGATTAGTTCTCTTAACGCTGAGTCTGCTAGGTATAAAGAATTAAAAGAAGATAAGTATTACGTTCCAGATGACTGGGTTCGTAAATGGCAAAACAAACTAATAGAATACACCGAGGCTGGCAATGAACTATATCATGAATGCTTAACTGAACTTGAACCAGTTCTGGGACGCAAGCGAGCAAAAGAGTCAGCACGATTCTTTAAGACTTACAACAGTCAGATTCAAGCTGACATAATGTTTAACATACGTAGCTTCGCTAATTTTATCAATCTAAGAAACAGCGAGCACGCACAGAAAGAAATTCGTGAAATCGCACAACAGATGTGGGACTTGGTTGCCACTATTGAGGGCGAACCATTTAAGTTTACTTTACAAGCAATCTGTAACGGGAGAGACTGATGGGTATCGTAGATTCTATCGTAGACGACATATTAGAAAGGTACGGGGTTTCTGAGGAGATGATTAAAAAGATTACCTCGATTGTTGACGGGGTAGTTAAGAATGTCTCAGTCCAAGAAGTCGGAGATGAGACTTTTATAACGATACATTTAAACGACATAAACTTAAAATTCAAGAGGTGAATTTAATGGACAAAATTACTTACGACGACAGAGAGCCTATGAATCCTGATCAAAAGGCTAGGATGCAAATGTTGATGAGGAACGATCATTATATAGATCCCAGTCATGGTATGGAAGAACTTATAAGAAAAACTAAAAAGTGGCACCACGATAGAAACTTGATTGACGGCAGTTCAGATAAAGATCAGGTTCTAAAGCTACTACAAGAGCTTGGCGAGCTATCTGATTCTGTATGCAAAGAAAAGGATATTAAAGATGATATTGGAGACATGTTGGTTGTTATGATCAATATCTGCGAAAGAAACAAAATAAGCCTTTCTTCCTGCTTAAGAGCCGCTTATAACGATATCAAAGACCGCAAGGGAAAAATGGTAGATGGAATTTTTGTAAAAGAGGAAGATTAAGTGCGTATATAGTATAAATTGACAATCTAGACGGAAAAAATATATGACAACTTATCCAAGTTTATTAGCTGGCAACGGTAGAATATTCTACGCTATGCTTGGTGTTCTTTTTTTTGAGAGAAACACCACAAAAAGCGGAGGAACTGAAAATCCAAATACCTTTACGGTGCTACATGGGGTTCAGTCTGTTGGAGTAAATACTTCTGTAAGTAGATCAGAATACCCTGATTACGGTAGGTTTCAAAAAGAATATGGCTCGTATACTAAGCCAGAGTTTGAGATAACAATAGAAAGAGTAATAGACGGCAAAAATGGTGCTACTTTTTTCTACCAGCCGACAGCGACATCTGGTTATCAGGCAATGCATCTTCTTAACCAAGACAACTTGGGTGCGGATGGTTTTCAAGACGCTTTGAAAAATTATGATATAACTTTGGTAATGGGTGCTAACCAAGCCTATCTAGGCGTTTCTGATGATAATCCAGCCGATTCTGTTAGGGATATGTTTGATGACGCAGGAACAAGCCTAAATACCTCTCCAACCGTTGGTGGACCTGCTCCGTCAAAGGTAGATAGTTTAAATAGTTACAGCGTATGGTCTACGATGCCAAACAATGAAACCGTATCCACCTGTCACGATGTAACCTACAGATGCTGCGTGTTGAGAAGCGTTAGTTACAACCTATCGGTAGAAGGTGCAATGACCGAATCTTTAACCTTCACCACCTCTATAATGACCAAAAATGAAGGCGGGTCAAACATAAATTCCTATCCGGAGTTTCATTCGACTGTAGATGGTGCGGGTACGCTACGTAGGAGAAACGTAATAACCGAGGACTGGAAATACCCAAAAGAAGTAGAGAGAGCCTTTAGATGGACAAATAGAACCAGAGATGCGTCTTTAGATGGGCACAAAGACAGATCCAGCGTTCCTCTGCTGGGTTTACAAAGCGTTACTATTGACGTTTCTATAGACTATAACGAGCTATTTGATCTAGGGGAGTTTGGAGGTGCTAGAGGGGCTCGTGCAAGAACAAACCTTATGAAACAGGTTGCTTTACCCATTAACGTTAGCACAAGTTACACTGGAATTATATCAGATCTTTATTACGGAAATCTTGCACAGCTAACCGACAACGGTATTGATTGGCAGGCTACCGACACAAACTTCAGTAAGGCAGATGGTGACGAAGGATTGGGAATTGACAAGTATAAGGCTGGCGAAGAAATAGCAATATATCTAAAAGGAAACAAGGCCACTAGCGGCGGAACAAGCTATTGGTATAATCTTTTGATGGGCAAGAAAAATTATTTAGTTGATTTTGGTCTTTCGGGAGGAGACACCGGTGGAGGAAACATGGAATGTACACTAGTTTATCAAAATGCAATGGGAGACTTTGCACCAAAAACGCACACGGCAAAGATAGATAACCCAACAGCACCAGACATTTATTAGAAAATAGCAGATGCCAAGAAATAAAAAAACAAAAAATCAACCAACAAGACCAGCCAGAAAAAAGCTTAGAGCAAAGACAGACAATCAGTCTGACTATATCAGATCAATGTCAGAAGCGGATGTTACATTTTGCTGTGGACCGGCGGGAACGGGAAAAACAGCGGTCGCTGTGGGCTTGGCTTGTCAGTACTTGCTTCAAGATAGAGTTCAAAAGATCGTGATAAGCAGGCCTGTAGTTGAATCGGGAAGAGGGCTGGGTTTTTTACCGGGAACACTGACCGATAAAGTCCAACCGTATCTGGTTCCGATTACAGAAGAGATGAAACTTTTTCTAGGAAGAGAGACATACAACTCCATGAGGGCAACAAATACAATTGAAATATGTCCCCTTGAGTATATGCGTGGTAGAAATTTTCATGATACATTTATGATTTTAGACGAAGCACAGAACGCTACATTTGAGCAAATAAAAATGTTTTTGACTAGAATAGGGCTTGGGTCTAAGGCCGTTATAAACGGCGACCTAGATCAAACTGATCTTAGGGGTAACGAATATGGAGGTTTACACACCTGTATATCTAAGCTAGATAATCTTGATGGCGTGGCCATCTGCGAGTTAGATTCTTCTGACATTGTTAGAAATAGTATCATCTCAGATATTCTAAATAGACTAAAATAAATAGTGCATTATCTGAATCTGTTGACCATAATATAGAAATTGAATTAAGGAGAGTAATCAATATGCCTACCTATGACTTTGAGTGCGAAGAGTGTGCGTACTACGCAGAGATATCACAGTCCGTACACGAACCATCAGTGCTAAAGTGCCCAGTTTGCGACGAGCAGACACTAAGAAAAGTATACATAAATCCCCCAGCAATGTTTGTTCGAGGAGAAGCCAAGAGTATAGGGCAGCTTGCCGACAAAAATGCTAGAAACATGGGGTTTTATGAGAAGCAGGATAGGGCGATAAAGGATGGCGTCAATCAGGCCCTCAATAACGAGAAGAACGAAAAGAGAAAACTACATCAAAAAATAACATCCATGACGCCAGAACAAAAGCTAAAGTGGATCAAGGAGGGCGACTGATGATACCAAAAGACAGTCCGGAACCAAAAGATCTGCCCTCTGGTTCCGAGATATTAGGTAATCACTATCCAAAGATACCTAGAAGTCAAAAGCCACATCTGGCTATAGTGACATTGAAAGTAGATGTGAGGGCAATGAATGTAGATGAAACCTTAGATCATTCGGTAATGGGTAACGGAGCGTTAAAAAAATATGGACTAACTAGAAAGGGCCAGTTCCACGTAAGAGGCGTAGACGAGGCCGATTGTATTAGAAAACTAAAAGAAATTTTGGAGAGAATAAATGACAAGGGGTGATAAAGAAGATCTTTCCGGCTTGGATATACCAAAGCCAGCAAAGGTAGATATAAAATTTTACGACACAAGAGGCAACGAGACCAAAGAGAAAAACGCGGTAGCCAAGGTGGTGGCCACGAATCTTGATTATGAAACGGTGTCTATTCAAAGATTTGTTCTTTATGGACGAGGAGAGATATTAGATCCTCACGGGGTTGATACGAGAGCGAACAGGTCTTTTTATAAATACAAAAAGATACCTGAGTCGTCTTTCAATAACTATATAAAGTATCTAAAGACAAAAAACAGAATGTATTTCACTAGAGCTAGAAGATCTATCACGGAGTAGAAAATGAAAAAAGGACCACTTTCAAACAAAGAAAAAGAATATATAACTAAAAATCTGTCTAGATTTGATGGCGACCTATCGTCCCTAGCAGAAAAAATGGACAGATCCAAGCCGATTGTTAAAAAGTTTGCCGACAGCCTAGCTGCTGAAAACAAAGAAGAGCAGGCCACACAGGAGCCAGCAGAACACAAGGCTGGAGACCTATTCGCTAGAAACGAAGAGAGGGGAGTTACGGTTATGACCGAGTCAGCCTCAATGGCGTCTGATGAATCTAAGCAAGGTAGAGAGCCGCAGACGCCCGCTAGATATAGACAGTTCATTCATAAGATCAAAGATTGAGAAGCCGAGACTACACTAAAAGACAATATGGCGATGCCCACAGAGGAACCACGGTTCTTCGTGAGGCGGCCATAAGAGCGGCTGAAAAAAAATTGTCTTGTATTGAAGATCCTGAATTATTCAGTATATTGGTCGATATGCTCGTAAGAGAATATTACGTTGATCATGAGCTATATAATAGACACACAGAGGAAGCAAAATGATTTGTACAAATTTTGATGGACATATGGAAAGGCTCTGTCATCAGGAGCTGATGATAAGCTGGCAGATAACCTTGACAGATGGAGTCAAAGTCTATGGGGATTATGAGAGACCTAATTATCCAAACCCCATAGAGAGATTAAAGGAGCATTGTCGCAAAAACGACGTTGTGCCAGCCAAGGTAGAGCTTTATATGTTTGGTGCTCAGCACAAGGTCTTTTTTGAAGATAGCACGGGACTAGATGGCATCTCTATAATGAGGGGCATCGCAAAGAACCAAATGATGGACGGCTCACACTCTCAATCTTTTCAAACTTTAACAGTGTCGTTACTGCATGAATCGTGTGACTATATAGATGTCGCTAAATACACTTGGCCAAATAATGAATTTGAACAGAAGTCATCAAGAAGAGGATTGTCCCAAGTAAATTTGGACAATATGATTTTTAAAAATGAATCAGAAAAACTCAAAAACCCCAAAGTACAAAAGTATCTCAACCTCAAAACCGTGTAGTGCCGCACAGTACATTGCAGAGATGGTATGTATACGAAAAAGCGAGAGAGAAAACAACGGCAGTCTTGAGTATAAATTTTGGAACAACTCTAAGAACGAACAATATCAGACACAAGTTAGAGTGGCATCAAAGCTTATTAAGAAATATGGCGAGCAGGCCGTACTACATTATCTAAACAGCTCAAGAGGTAGAAATATATATTCTCTTGGTTTTTTGCATAAGTCTAAGAAGTTTGTACTCGCCCTAAACTTTGTAGAAGATGGGATAAAGGAATCAAAGAAAATAGTTGATGAAAAAAACAGCAAAGAAAGAAATGTTATAGACATACCGGACGGCGAATACAAACCAAGAAAAAAGAAATCAAACAATAGCTTAATGTCGAAATTGAGGAAAGCAGATGGCAACAAAAACAAAGACTCCTGAATACCTGAAAAAAATCATCAAAGACTACGGGGAGATTATCCGTAGTGGAACAGATGTTCTTGAGCAAAAGAAGAACTTCAAAACAATATCTGTTAGCCCAGCCATAGACATCGCACTGGGCGGCGGGATCAGAGAAGGTAGCTGGCTTACACTAACAGGCGACCCTAAGTCGGGTAAAACAACAACGGCCATGCAGATAGCATCCAACTGTCAAAAAGAAGGCAGACCAATTATCTACTTGGACGCCGAGGGCCGACTAAAAGACATGAACTTTGAGGTATCGGATCTAGATCCTAGCAAGATGACCATCGTTGCACCAGAAGATAAACCTATACCGGCAGAAGACTTCTTAGATGTTGCATACAAAATGATGAGCCACCCTGACTATTACGGTGCGGTTCTAATTATCGACTCGATATCATCTTTGATGCCTAAAAAAGAACTAGACGGAGACTTTAGTCCCGGAAGAGCTGGCCTTCCTAAGATACTGTCTATTTTTACAAAGAAGATAGGACAGCTACTACCTCGCCAACACGGATTAATTATTGCCATAACGCACTACATTGCAAACACAGGAGGGTTTGGTAAAGCGAAGCTGGCAGACGGCGGTAATAAGATCCAGTATCAAGCGGATACAAGAATGGAGATAGCCGGAGGAGGAGAGAAGGTCTCTGCTGTATCGCCTTGGACTAGCACTGGAGGCGACAGAATTGGTCAGGTTGTTAATTGGAAAATTATTTGCTCTTCTATGGGAGCACCGGGAGGACAGGTTCAAAGTTACATTAGGTATGGACACGGGATAGACAAGACCCAAGAGGTGCTAATGTTGTCGTGCGATCTTGGTCTTATAGACAAGTCGGGTGCTTGGTTCAGTTGCTCGTTTATGAGCCTGTGCAAAGAAGAGGCGAAAAAAATAAAGCCTGAACTAAATGTAGAGGATGAAGAGGCTCTAAATAAAGCATTTAAATTTCAGGGCCAAGATAATCTTTATGCGTTTTTATCCGAGAACCCAAATCTAGTAGAGTTTTTAGAATTATCAATAAAGGAAATGCTTTAACTTGAAGTATTTAATAAAGTGCTGTAATAGGGTTGTCGATGTAGATAACAAGCCTATATGGTGCATAAAGTGTGGAGAACACGACATACAGGTCGTGGAGTACACAGAAGACACGATGCTCCCCTGTCCGTTCTGCGGAGGAGAGGCGATGCAGGAAGAGCTAAAAACCGTAAGTATGTGCTGGTACGAATGTGAAGATTGTGGTGCGTCTTCTGGTCACGCTGAAGACTGGACACAGGCTAAGAAAAAGTGGAACATTAGAAAATGAAAATAACAGGCCTTGATGGAAAAGAATACAAATGGAACCCCTCTAGCAAAGAGTCTTCATCTTCTAAAAGATCAAATTTACATAAAAATGCGAAGGAGCTACTTGACATTCTCTTTCCGTATGATAGAATACTAGAAGAAGTTTCGCTAGTAGGAACTAACAACGGTATCAGAAAAGGCACTCTTCGTGCTGATTTTTTTATACCGAATAGAAACCTAATGGTTGAAGTTCATGGCGAGCAGCACTTTAAATTTAATAAGTTTTTCTTCAAAGACAAGTTGTCATTTTTTAAGGCTCAAGCTAGAGATCGAGATAAAAAAGAATGGTGCGAGTTAAACGATATAAAATTAGTAGAATTCAATTACGATGAGGACTGGGATGACTGGAGAAGAAAAGTTAGTTGAGTTTGTAGAGGCTATAGACTCTTGGGTTAACTCTAAATATGTACATAGCAGTGAGCCTAGAAAAGAGGTTCCAGAAGCGTTAAATTTCAGAAGACAAGACCTTAGCTCCTTATCAAACAGTGACTGTGCGTTTTATGCTTATGAGCTATACGCTTACGCTGAGTATATAGAGACGCTAAGAACAAAAGAAAATGCAATTTTAGAATGGGCAGATTCCAGTATTTGGTATATAATATCTACAGTGATGCAGAACTATGGGACACAATATACTAAGTGGCAAGAAAAATACTATTCGGCAATTAAAGAAAACCCGCTAGCATCGCAAATACTAAAAGTAAAAAACCACGCCGACGCAAGGGTAAAGATGCTAAGTGGCAAGGCAGATAGAATACAGAGTATGGCCCAAATATTAAACAATTTATCAAAAAGGAGATAGCATGAGTGACGAAGTTGTGAAAAAACTTCTTGATTCTCTTTCGCAAGAACAGAAGCAAGAGCTTATTCAACAAATACTGAACTCCAACGTCAAGTCTGATCCTCCGTCGCCAGAAGAAAAGCCAGCGACTAGGGCGTCTAGCCTACCCGAAGGCATGACAGAGATCAAGAAAAGAAAGACACAAGGACAGATTACAGGCGTGCCGGTAACGGACATGCCTAGATTTAACAAGTTTAAGGATGACGGTTCTGAACACACTGACGATGTTACACCAGAGGTTCAGCTAACCGAAAGAAAAAGAAGACCGTTTCAAAAGATTGAACAGCTTTGCACTAGATGCAATAAGACTTTTTCAACACATCCTCAGCATCAAAGAGAATTTTACGTTTGCGACAAATGCCTAAGAAGATAACCAGAAAACTAGAAGATCTAGCCGCAGAAAGAGCCGTTTTGGCAGCACTATGTCAATATGGACTAGATGCGTATCTAGAAGTTGATTTTATAAGCTCGCAGTCTTTTACTGATCCAATGAATCAGTTGATATTTGACTGTATATATAGATCTATATCGGAGAACACGCAAGTAGAGCTTTCCTCTATATTGTCTTCTGCGAATGATCTTGGTGTGCATGATCAAATAAACAACAAAGACGAGATTGGTTTTATACGATCTCTTTTTAACTTTCCAATACATAAAGAGAATGTTGCTAGTCATGCCGCCAAAATAGCAAAGCTTAAACTAGCCAGAGATCTTAAGAAGACACTAAAGGCGTGTGAAAGCGACCTAGATTCAATTACGGGCGATGAAGACGTAATGGATCTCGTGGCTAAAATAGAAGAGCCGCTACTAGAAGCGACGGGCGACATATACCAATCATCTAGAAAAAAGACAGAGATACTAGGAGAGGGCGTAGAAGACTACGTAGAATATCTTAGCGAAAACGTGTCTGATTTTGTGGGTATACCAAGTGGGTTCTCAAGGTTTGACGTGGCCATTGGTGGTGGACTACGGAGAAAGTGTGTTGACCTAGTGGCCGCTAGACCAAAGGTTGGTAAGTCTATGTTTGGCGATGCCGTAGCAATGCATGTGGCGGGCGAACTAGATATTCCCGTATTGATGCTAGATACAGAAATGTCTAAAGAAGATCACTACAATCGAATCTTGGCAAATATGTCAGGAGTAGAAATTAATAAGATATCTACAGGTAGGTTTTCTGAAAACGAAATAGAAAAAGAAAAGGTATTCGCCGCTGCCGAAAAGTTAAAAGATATTCCATATCACTATATCAGCATTGCTGGCGAGTCTTTTGAGAACATACTCAGCCAGATGAGAAAGTGGATCTATCAGCATGTTGGATTTGATGAAAACGGACAAACAAAGGACTGCCTAGTGGTCTATGACTATCTTAAGCTGATGGGCTCAGAGGGAATTAGTGCCTCGATGCAGGAGTATCAGGTTTTAGGTTTTCAGATCACGAAGCTACACAACTTTGTGGTGAAGTATGATGTGCCATGCTTAGCCTTTGTGCAGTTAAATAGGGACGGTATAACAAAAGAATCTACAGATGTTGTTTCTGGTTCTGACAGGCTAATCTGGTTATGTACTAGCTTCTCTATATTTAAGCTGAAATCTGACGAGGAGGTGGCCACAGACGGAATAGACAATGGCAACAGAAAACTTGTTCCAGTCGTTGCTAGACATGGAGAAGGTCTAGACGACGGAGACTATGTGTCTATGAAGATGCATGGGAGATTTGGTAGAATTGAAGAGGGTGATACTAGAAACGAGATACATGAGAACTCAAGAACCAGAGAAGAGGGATTCGAGACGGATGAGGACATTAACGAACAATCAGATATCAGCACTTTCTAACGAAATGTTTCTGAGGCTTGATGCTTTATTGACCTATTTCGACATAGAATATGTAGAGTATCCCAACAGAGTAGCGTTTGCTTGTCCTGTTCATGGCGGTGACAACCCAGAAGGGTGCTGTATCTTCACAGACGGCATGACGCAAAAGGGAAACTGGGCATGTTGGACACAGCACTGCGAAGAAGAGTATGCAAATAATCTTTTTGGGTTTGTTAGGGGGTGTCTTTCTCAGAAAAGAAACAAGTCTGTCTCCATGAATGAAACAGCATCTTTCTGTGCTAATTTCTTAAAGAAAGATATAGACGATCTAGATTTAGAAAGCACTCAAAAAAATACATTCAAGGTTATTGATGTATTCAATAGAAAGATACAGAGAAACGATCCCGTAATAAGTAGAGAAGAAATAAGATCGAAAATTCAAATACCAGCACAATACTATATAGGTAGAGGCTACAGCCCAGAAACCCTAGATTCCTTCGATGTTGGATTATGCTCGGCAAAAAATCAGCCAATGTCGGGAAGAGTTGTTGTCCCAATCTACGATGAGGGCTATAATTATATAGGATGCGTGGGTAGATCCACCAATGACGACATGAAGCCAAAGTGGCTGCACAGCAAGGGCTTTAGAAAGTCAGTCCTATATGGTTTAAACATAGCAAAAGAAGAAATATTGAAAACACGCACTGCCATTCTTGTTGAGGGGCAGGGAGATGTTTGGAGGCTACATGAGGCCGGTCTTAAAAATGCAGTTGGAATTTTTGGATCTAGTATAAATGAAGACCAACTGATATTGCTTGAATCTAGTGGTGCATTAAATTTAGTGATACTCACGGATTCAGATGAGGCCGGAGACAAGGCCTATTCGCAGATACTTAAAAAGTGCGGAAGAAGATTTAATTATTACCGTCCCAGCATATCCGAAAAGGATGTTGGCGACATGACAATCGAACAAATAAAAGAACAATTATATCCCCAGTTGAAAGGAACAAATAATGCAAGGTAGAATTCTGGCTTTTTCTGGAACTAAGCAGTCTGGAAAAACAACCTGTTCTAATTTTCTTCATGGTTATCAAATGGCTTGCCACGGAATCGTGGAAGATTTCCAGATTGCTGACGGCGACTTGGTTGTAACAACAAACATAATCGACGAACAAGGAAGAGAAGAAAAGGGCAACGCTGTACTAGACGTATCTAGAACTGATCTGCAATTTTCAGAGTGGGCAATATATAGTATGTGGCCATATGTCAAAAAGTACTCCTTTGCTGCACCACTAAAGGAGATAGCCACCGGTCTATTTGGTCTTTCTCATGAGCAGTGCTATGGAACAGACAGCCAAAAGAACACTCTTACCAACATTAAATGGGGAGACTTGCCTCTAAAGATCAATAATAAAAAGAAAAGAAACAAGAAAATGACAGCAAGGGAGTTTCTTCAGTACTTTGGCACAGATGTTTGTAGAAAGATATATGACAACATCTGGGTTGATAGATGTATAGCAGATATAAAATTTGAAAATCCTCTATTATCTATTGTGGATGACTGCCGATTCCCGAACGAGGCCGACGCTATACAAAGAGCAGGCGGAAAAGTCATCAGACTTACTAGGTCTCCACACCAAGACAGCCACGCAAGCGAGTCGGCATTGTCCGAGTGGGATAATTTTGATGCCGTAATAGACAACGAAGGCATGACAATACATGAGTCGTGCAAAGAGTTAATACGAGTTCTAGGCGACTGGGGATGGCTAGGCAAAGAAACAACACTGCAACAGCCAAATGAGAAACTTGCTAAACACGTTCAAAGCGGAGAACCTGTTTCTGAACCAGAGCCACAGCTTGTTGGGGGTATTCATACCATCAAAGAGGTTACTGGAGAATGATTGTAACCTACATAAGAAGCTCATCATATAATAACTATGACTATTGTCAAATGCAATATTTCATAACTTATGTTTTAGGGCACAGATCGACATCTGGCAAGAAGGCACAGCTTGGTACTATAGTACATAAAGTTATGGAAGTTCTGTCTTCATGTAAAAAGAAACTACAAGAAAGCCCAGACAAAAAAAGTCTATATATAAAAGACGATGCGATTGGCAAAGTCAACTTTACTCCTAGAAGCCTGTTCACAAAAACGTTTGTCTCTAGGATACTAGACAAAAGCTATGAGCACTATACATCTACGTGTGTTCATAAATATACTGGTGCGGATGTAAAGTTTTGTAGAACACAGGTTGAAACAGCCTTAACTTACAATGATGGCCAGTTTGATCCAAGAAAAAGGGACATCGTAGACGCTGAGCCACAGTTCGACATAGCTATCGACGAGCCTTGGGCAAAGTTTAAGTACAAGATGCCTAACGGTGAAGAGGTAGAAGGGCAACTTGCGATCAAGGGAACTATTGACCTTGTTACTAAGGTTGCGGATGATACGATTGAGGTTGTTGACTGGAAAACCGGAAGAAGACTGAACTGGGCCACTGGGGAAGAAAAAACTTACGAGAAACTACTTGACGATCCGCAATTGTTACTGTATAATTATGCTATATCGCAACTTTACCCTGAATATACTCAGGCGATAATGACGATATTTTATATAAGAGACGGTGGACCTTTTAGCATGTGTTTTGACAAGTCTGATCAGGAGAAGTTTCTGGGTATGCTTGAAAAAAGATTTAAGCAGATACAGAGAAACGATTTTCCACAACCCTGTTCTAGAAACAGAACCAGCTTCAAATGCACTAAGCTCTGCCATTTCTACAAGAACAACTGGCCGGGAACTAATATTTCTATGTGTGAGCACGTAGAGGAACATCTTAAGGCATTTGGAGAGCAGGAAACTATAGATAACTGTACAAGAGAAGGACATAACATTGGATACTACGAAGCTCCGGGATAATTTTAATATGGGTTACATTATATGTTCACTATGTATAGCGTCTTCTACATGGTTAGCTTTAGAAGATAAAGACGCTTGGACTTGGTTCTTAGTGGCTGGATTGTTTTTAGGTCTTAGTGCCATAGGCAGCGACATAAAGCGAGCGGCAGGAACGCAGCAATGAAGATTTTTCAAATAGGATTCAACAAGTGTGGTACATCAAGCTTATACCATTTCTTCAAAGGTAATGGCATTGCATCTGTTCATTGGAGATGGTGGCATGAAAGTGCCCACAAGTATGTCGCACTTGAAATGAAAAGAAACTATGAAAATGACCGCCCTCTTCTTGAGGGTATGGAAAACTTTGATTTCTATTCAGATATGGAGTCTCATTTAGACGGATTTGATGACGACTCGGACGATTACTTTCCCTGTGTTCATGCGTATATAAATTACTTCACAGAACTTGACAAACAATATCCAAATTCCAAGTTCATATTAAATCGTAGAAATCTAATTAAATGGATTAAAAGTAGGCAAAGCCATGTGTTTGGTAGTGGAAGAACCTATCTCGGTTCATACATGCATCATATGAAAATGACCGAAGAAGAAGTATTGACTTTATGGGAAAATCAGTGGAATGCTCATATCAGTAATGTGCTAGAATACTTTAAGGACAGGCCGAATGATTTACTTGTCTTCAACATAGAAGAAGATGATGCTACTAAAATTAAAGACTTTTTCTCAGAAGATTTAGATTTAGATGTGTCACATTGGAAACAGCATAATCAAACAGGATCATTGATACCTATTACTATTACTGAGAAGGCAAAGAAGGATAAAAAAGGAAGAATTATACTGTGGAGCAGAGATGATTGAAGTAGAAATAACACAAGACATGAAACAGCGAGCTTGGAGAAAGGCTCGTGAAATGGGAGAGATAAACAACTCAATAACAAAGGGCGAGGGGAACATTGCGGGTTTTTTGGGTGAACAAGTTGCTAATGAAATAATAAAAGGTGACATAACCAACACTTACAGCTATGATATAGTAAAAGATGGAATTAGGTACGATGTCAAAACCAAGAGATGCACTAGCAAACCAAAAGATTATTACGAGTGTTCCATCGCCTCTTTACAAAAAAAGCAGGACTGTGATATATATGTATTTGTCAGACTAGAAAATATCAACGGTCGCTGGAAAAGGGCTTGGGTGCTTGGACAATACTATAAGCACAAATATTTTGAAGATGCTAAGTTTCTGAAGAAGGGGCAGATTGACGGCGATAATAACTTTAGAGTTAAAGCGGACTGTTACAATATCGCTATCAGTGACTTAAAGAAGATATGATTAAAAGAACTCACAAGAGCCATATACTTCAAGTGCTGAGAGACAACAGCACATGGCAAATATTAGATTTGGGATGTGGTCGGTTTGCTTGGGAAGAGGCACAAACTCTTTCTGATATAGTCGATCACACGGATCTATATCCAGAAAAACGTTTTGTTCAGTCGGACGCGGCTAATACCCCTTTTGATGATAAGCAGTTCGATTTTGTCATAGCTAGTCATATAGCCGAACACATGCATGATCTAGATAAATTTTTAACAGAGCTGTCTAGGATTGCAAAGCGTGGCTACATAGAGGTTCCTCTTCCCTTGTTCGATAACCTTACATATGGGAACAGAGAGGAGCACGTTTGGTGGATGAATTTTGATGACGTAAATATGAAACTAACAGCCGAACCCAAGGGGGTAGCAATACAGGCTAGAATTACGCCTGTCGAGCTAACAGTGCTTGAAGAATTTTTTAGACCCAGTATGGCATTAGAGCTATATTGGGAAGATAATATTGAGTGGAGTATTCGAGAAAGAAGTTTTCATCACATGATGGATTTATGGCCAGAGCCGCACTCGAATTACCACAGACCAGAAGGATAGGACCGCACAGCAAATGAATTCAAATTGGATACCACTAAATTGTAAAACACACTACAGTCTGCAAAAGGGTTTTTGCAAAAACAGCCTGCTTTCGGAAAGATGTAAAGAGTATGAGTATAGTGCTTGCGGCATAGCAGATCTTGGAACGCTAGCTGGAGCTGTAGACTTCCATCAGCAGTGTAGAAAAAATGATGTCAAACCAATCATTGGTTGTGATTTTGACGGATACATTTTATATGCAAAGAATAAAGATGGCTGGTTTGACCTTATTAAGTATGTTTCAAATCAGAACTTGGATGTCTTAAAGGAAGTTTCCAAAAGGGGTAATCTGATTTGTGTGTCGCCTGACTCAAACGGTCTAAGAAAATTGTTTAAAAGCAATCACTTTGAATATGGGGCTATGAATGATGATGCTGTTTACTATGTAGACAAAAGCGATGCGGATTGTCATAGGATCATGCTGTGCTCAGGTATGAAGACAACAATGAAGAAGGTAAACTCATTACTAAAAAACAATCAAGAGGTTGCTAATCAGCACTTTTTTGAGAATGACAGCTTCTATCTACATGAGCCAAACAACAAAACGAACGACATAGATATGCTTAACAAAATAGCGAGCATGTGCGAAGACTACGAGGTTGCTGGAAAGCCGATGCTTCCAGCGTTTGACTGTCCAGAAGGAGTAGACGAAGATCAATATCTCACACAACTTTGTAGAGACGGATGGAGAGACAGGCTACAGGCTCAAAATAAAGTTTCTAGCGAGCAGGATAAAGACATTTACGCCGAGAGAATCAAGCAGGAGCTAAAGGTTATTATCAAGGCTGAACTATCTGGTTATTTTTTGATAGTTCAGGATATAGTTAACTTTGTCAAGAAGCAGGGTTGGTTAGCTGGTCCGGGACGAGGCTCTGCTGCTGGATGCTTGGTGTCATACCTGCTTAGTATAACAGACGTTGACCCTATTGAGTATGATTTGATTTTTGAGAGGTTCTACAATGAGGGAAGAAACACAGAAAACTACGTTTCCCTACCAGATATTGATATGGATGTTCCTGCCGAACACAGGGACGAAGTTATTGACTATATAAAATATAAATACGGAGAAGAGAATGTAGCTCAGATGATCACATTTGGTCGCCTTCAGGGAAGAGCAGCCGTAAAAGAGGTACTAAGAATCAATGATGCTGTGTCATTTGCAGAAATGAATGCTATAACAGATAGTATCCCAGACGAAGCAAAGATATCTGACCAACTAGAATTAATGGAAGACAAGTCTATTATAAAATGGACACTAGAAAACGAGCCAGAGAATCTCAAAAACTGGTGCATGATGAATGAGGACGGCGAACTAGAAGGCCCGCTGTCGCACCTGTTTGAGCAGGCTATAAAAATAGAAGGAACCAATAAGTCGCAAGGCAAACACCCAGCGGGCGTGATTATATCGGAACATAAACTCGCTCACGTATGTCCAATGACTGAAGATAAGTCAGGAGATACTGTTGCCGCCTTTGATATGGGCGACCTAGAGGTTCAGGGACATGTCAAGTTTGACGTGTTGGGAATTGATTTACTATCTAAGATAATGGAGATTTCAAATGCTGATTAAGGCCACTAAACAAGAATACAGGTCAGTGGTTTATTCTGGCTGCTATATAGAGTCTAAAGGTGTTTCATTGTGTAACCTAGAAGATTTCTTAAAAAACAGAATAGGAGTACCTAGAGCTAAATACCAAGTAGTCTCGGACAGAGACAGATTTCATGGACTTTTTCACACTCTAGACGAGGCCATTGACAAATTCATTGAACTAAAAACAAAAAGATAATTTTGAAGATTTCGCTTTGTATAACGTGCTATGATGAGGACGTGCATCTTTTGGATGCGTGTTTAGACTCCATGTCTCAACAAACCGTCAAGCCAGATGAAGTCATAGTCGTCTCTAGCGGGTTCGATTGGAATAAGAAAATAGGAAGCTCTAAAAGGCTAGACTATGTTGTTCACAATTCACCATCTAGAAAGTTTGCGGGATGGGCAAGAAACAGCGGAGCAGACATAAGTACCGGAGACATCATAACGTTTTGTGATGTTGATGACAAGATGCATCCCCAAAGATGCGAATACATAAAAAATGTTTTCCGGAACCCACAGATATCAGCGTTGGTTGGCAGATATTATTTTGCCGAAGAGTTTAAAAGCTGGAAAGATCTTAACCTTGAGTTTGAAAATCTTCCAGTGGAAGTTAAAGAACATGATAAATGCCTCAAACCCCCGAATGGAGAGCGTGTTCATCATGGACATCTCACATGCAGGACAGATATGTTTTCCATTGGTAAAATGCGATACAAAGAGCACCAGAGAACAGGGCAGGATTCAGAATTTTGCGGAAGAATTTGCGACCATCCAGACTATAAAATATTTCACACTCCGCAAGAGCTAACACTCTACTATCCGTCTGCGGAACGACATATCTAAAAATACTACAAACAACAAAACCTTTAGGAGACACCCATGAACTATAGAGACATTATTGTATTTGACTTTGAGACCGGAGGCAGAAATCCTCACAAGTGTCAACCAACACAAATTGCTGCGGTGGCGATTCATGCTCGGAAGCTTACCTTACAACCGGGAGGAACTTTCAATAGTGAGATCAGGCCGATCATTGACGACGAAAAGGCTGTCGCTGCTGGATTCGACCCGCTTGAAGACGAGGCACTAGAAATTACTAGGAAAACCAGAGGGGCTTTAGCCAAAGCACCCCTACCAAAAACAGTATGGAAGAAGTTTGCCCAGTTCTGTGACAAGTACAACTTTAAGAAGACAAGCTTCTCCGCACCTATTGCTGCTGGATACAACATCAACGGTTATGACATGCCCATTGTTGAGCGTATGTGTCAAATGTATGGCCCAGTCGATGAGAAAAAAGGACGCCAGAAAATTTTCAATCCGATCTTCACTATGGATCTAATGCAGCATATCTACTGCTGGTTTGAAAACAACTCAGATGTTAAGGGGTATAGCATGGACTATATGAGAGACTATTTTGGTATGCCTAAAGACAATGCTCACGATGCACTACAGGACGTAAAAGATACGGCGAACATCTTAATCAAGTTCCTAAAGATGCAGAGAAACCTATCTAAAAAAATTAAGTTTGAAAAAACGTTCGCTAATGGTGATATGTATGTCGTTTAATATTAACAACTTTGAAGACGAGAAAGTTTGGGACTTAATCTGTGACGGAAACACAAAGGGTGTTTTTCAGTTAGAGTCTAGTCTAGGTAAACATTGGGCTAAAGAAGTCAGGCCTAGAAACGTAAAGGAGCTAGCGGCTTTAATTAGCCTAATTCGCCCCGGTTGTCTAAAGGCAAAAGACGCTGACGGAAAGAGTATGACGCAGGTATACGCTGATAGAAAGGCTGGTAAGCCTAATAGTCCTGTGGAGTATCTACATGAGTCTTTGGAACCTATTTTGAAAGAGACATATGGCGTTCTTGTTTATCAGGAACAATCTATGAAGATAGCTCAGGTTCTGGCTGGATTCGATCTTAAAGAGGCGGACGCCTTGCGTAAAGCCATTGGTAAAAAGAAAGCGGATCTCATGGAGGCGGTTAAGGAGACCTTTCTAAAGGGAACGGAAAAGATGGGTATTGTAACACAAGAGGTGGCCGAGGAGCTTTTCTCTTGGATTGAAAAGTCCAATAGATATGCGTTCAATAAATCTCATGCTGTTTCATATGCCATCAACGCCTACTGGTCCGCCTATTGTAAAACCTATAGACTCAAAAAGTTTTATGAGAAATACCTAAATCGTGCAGATAGAAAGCCAAAGCCAGACATCGAGAAGAAGCAACTTATAATGGATGCCAGAAGATCGGATATAGATATTCTTCCTCCAAGGTTACAGCATCTACACACCAACTTTACAAGAAGCAACGATAAGGATGTTATCTACTTTGGTATGAGACACATCAAGAACGTTGGCATTAAAGAGTGTGAAAAAATCGAGAACATGCTGTCTGAGACAGACGTGTCAAATTATAGCTGGATGGATTCGCTGGTAAATATAATTTACAAATTAAATCTTAATAAGCGTTCTGTCATATCTCTCATATCTGTTGGGGCATTTAATGGGAAGTCCAACACCGAGAGCAGACAGAAGATGCTGTATGAGTTCGATAGTTGGAAGCAGCTTTCAGCTAGAGAGCAACAGGCGATAGCGGATAATCATAACAGTCAAGATCCCGCACTGTACGCAGAAGGACTTGCGGATGCAATATCACATATGTTAAAAACAATAAAGGTGAACTCCAGAAGAACCCCGACCGTGCTAGATATCAAAAACTCTTTGGAAAATCCGTTTTACGATTTAAACGATACAGCCGCTACAATAGCCACCGACGAAGAAAAATATATGAGTTGTTCATTAACTTGCGATAAAATTGATGGAATACAACTAAATGTTGCTACTAATATGTGCAAAGACATAGCAAATGGCACGATAACAGGTAAAGCGAATCTCGCTGCACAGATTGTATCTGTTAGAACTTATAAAACTAAACGTGGTAAAAACCCCGGCCAATTGATGGCCTTTTTGTGTGCTGAGGATGGAAGCGGCTCAGTTGATTCGATTACTGTTTTCCCAGAGTGTTATGAAAAACACAGGGATTTATTGATAGAAGGCAATACGGTACTAATGATTGGCGAAACATCTAAGAAAGATAAAACATCGTTAATAGTCAATCAGGTATCACAAATTTGAAAGGAATAAAGTGAATAAATGTCATTTTTTAGGGAAGCTTGATGGAGAACCGGATGTATACATCGAAAAGGGCGTGTCAGTAATAAGATTTACATTGGAAGTAGAAGAGTATAGGAAGGGGCGAGACGGAGAAAAAATAAGATCCTTCACCTATTTAGAGTTTGAAGCTTGGGATACCGCAGCTAAAGCTATAAAAAAATACGCATATCCCGACTGTATGATTGCTGTAGAGGCAATTGCAAGAAATGACGACTCGTCAGAAAACGATATGGACATAGTTTTTAGAGTAACAAGTTTTAAAATTTTGCACGGTTGATTGGTAATTAAATGAGAAAGAAGAAAGTTCTTTTTGTTTCCGAGGCATCTTGGAAAAAAACGGGATACTCTACGTACACAAGAGAAATTCTTACTAGACTAAGCCAAGTAGATTCTCTTGAGGTGGCAGAACTGGCCTGCTATGCTTCTTCTGCTGACCCAGAAGTTTACAATAGGCCTTGGAAAGTTTATCCCAACAAGCCGCTAAAAGACTCTCCAGAGTTTGCTTCGTATTACGGAAGACCTACGGCTGTATTTGGTGAACAGACGTTTAACTCTGTGGTGCTAGACTTTATGCCGGATGTCGTGATGGATATCCGTGACTGGTGGATGTTTGAATATCAGCAGAGGTCGCCATTTAGAGATATGTTTCACTGGGCGATCATGCCTACCGTAGATGCTGCACCCCAGAATCCACAATGGATAAACACCTTCCGGTCGGCGGATTCGGTTTTTGCATACTCGGAGTTTGGTAGAGATACAATGCTTGAGCAATGTAATGATATCAACTTCATCAACATTGCGTCTCCGGCGGCTAGTCAGGACTTTTTTCCAGCAGAAGACAAGGCTGCACACAAAGACAAAATGGGAATCGACCCTACCTGCAATATCGTGGGTACGGTAATGAGAAACCAAAGAAGAAAACTCTATCCCGATTTATTCAAGGCCTTTAGAAAATATCTCGATCAGACCAAAGATCCAGACACATTCCTATACTGCCATAAATACTATCCAGATATCGGATGGGAAACCCCCAAGCTTCTTGATGAATTTGGATTAAACAACAGAGTATTGTTTACTTACAAATGTACCAAATGCGGACACTTGCATATGGACTTTTTTCAAGACTGTGTTGGCTACTGTAGTAATTGTGGGACACTTAATCGGACTCTGGCTGGACTAGAAAATCCAGTAAACGATCAAGAGCTTAATAGTATATACAACGTATTTGACTTGTATGTTCAGTATGCAAACAGCGAGGGATTTGGGATGCCTCAGCTTGAAGCGGCTTATGCTGGAGTTCCTGTGGTGTCTACATACTACTCCGCTATGGAATCCGTAGTGGACAATATAGATGGATATAAAGTTCCACCCCTTTCTTATTCTATGGAATGTGAAACAGGGTGCTACAGAGCAATCCCAGATAATGATCACTTCGTGGAACTACTGAAAACATTGATAAAAAACAAAGACGCCTTAAGGCCGAAAGGTCTACAGATAGCAAAAACAGCAAGGCAGAAGTATAGCTGGGATAAGACGGCAGATGTTTGGCTGAAGCATATAGAGTCGATTGAGCTTAGAGACCCAAAAGACACTTGGCTGTCTGCTCCAGATATTCGTACACCAGCAACTGGTATACCTTCTGACATTATAGACATGACAGACAAGGTGAACTTTATATTCAACAACATACTATATAAACCGGAATGGATAGGTGGATATCTGTGGTCTAAAATACTTAGAGACTGTACCTACAAATATAGAGTTCGTAATCTAGATGACAACTTTTACTTCAACGAGTCACATCTAGGCTCGATGGATAAGTATGAAAGTTTCTCTTTTGAGGCAGCGTGTAATGAGATGATAAACTTCAGGAATCAGATCAATGAATGGGAGCAGCTAAGGGGACAAATGATTGGAGCAATGGTATGAGTGAACTTGATTTTAGTTACGCTGAAGCATTGTTGCAGCATAAGGAAGGCGAGTTTGAATTTGTGGGGGATGTCAAGGTAAGGGACTCATTATTTCAGGATCTATTATCCACCTTTAGTGGCCCTATAAAAGTATTTCAAGTGGGTGCTATAGAGTCTCTCGACGGAAGGTTTAGAGTGGGCTCTGGTTGGAGTGACACCTTTTTTGGTGATTATATACTGAAGAATGGAGGCTCCCTAACGATTGCCGACATAAATCTAGATCATTTAGCACACTCATTTTTAGTTGCAAGGAGCAGAGGATATGACCTGCAATTAAAGCTTGGGGACGCTATCAACCATATAAAATCGGGGTACGATATCTATTATCTAGACGGAGCGGATGAGCCACTAGGACACCAACAAACCCTAGAACAGTTTCAAAGAATAGAAACAACCAAATCGCTGGTGATCGTTGATGATGTTGAAACCAAGGCACGACTTTTACAGCAGTATCTCAAGGCAAACGAAATAAACTTTACTTTCCATGATATCGGAAACGGCGGAATGATTACAGTAGATATGAGGGAACATTAATGCAAAAAGAAAAGAGGGTCATTTGGGCCGACACCTACGACAAAGATGACATAAAATATAGCTTTGATTTTTCTCAGTTTAGTCAGGACTGGGTTATAAATAGAATACTTGATATTGATGAAGGATTCTTTTTGGACATAGGTGCTGGTGTCAGCGACTTAAATGCCGAAGAAGTTATCATTAGCTGCATGAGCAACACCTATGGTCTAGAAAGGTTTAGAGACTGGAACGGAATAGCAATAGATTATGACGATGTATACATAAGGGAAGCAAACAAATTTCGTTCATGTACGCTCGTCTGCGAGGATCTCATGAAAACAAATATAAACGAGATACTAAAACAGCACGACGCCCCACAAAAAATGGACTATCTTTCTTTTGACGTTGACGCAGCACAAGAGAAGGTATTGGAAGACTTGGATTTATCTACATATAGCTTTCGAGCAATAACTTTTGAGCACAACCTGCACCTAAGTTTTCAGGATGACAACTGGAAGAAAGTGCACAGAGACTCTAGAGACAAATTTATTTCTTCAGGGTATAAAATACTTTTTGGCAACGTTGGTCTTCATCCGAATCAGCCAGTAGAAGACTGGTATGTTGATCAAGAAACATTTGACAAATATGAGAAGATTTCTTCTGAAAACCTAACCAGAGACCAGATTATAGGGAAAATACTTAGGGCATGAAAGTACTATATATAGGAAACTACCGAGACGGTACGGGATGGGCGAACGCCTGTGCCGGTAACATATTAGCACTAGATGCTGCGGGAGTAGAGGTTGTTCCGAGGGCTATAAGCTTTAATTCTCAGGACACAGAGTATCCACAAAGAATCAAAGAGCTGGAGGCAAAATATAGCTCTAGAAGCAGTAACAATGACTGCGATACTGTTATACAGCACACCTTGCCGCATTTGTACTGCTACAATTCAGCGTACAAGAACATAGGATTTTTTGATAGCGAGTCTCACGACTTTTCTATGACTGCATGGCACTATTATGCTAACATGATGGATGAGATATGGGTTCCTAGTCAACAGAATCTAGAAGCCGCACGAAGAAGCGGTGTCAAGGTTCCTATAAAGATCGTGCCGCACTCTATAGACATCGACAGTTATTCAAATGGATTCTTCACTAAAAGCAGAGGAAGAAAAATTCAACAGATGGAGGACTCGTTTACTTTTGGGTTTGTTGGCGAGTTTATAGAAAGAAAGAATCTAAAAGCTTTAGTTCAGGCTTTTCACATAGAGTTTGACCCAAGAGAGCCTGTTAATCTTTTTATAAAAACATCTAGGGCAGACTTGGATACAGTACAGGGATATTGCACAGCCGTAAAGGACGGCCTTAAGATAAGAAGTAAATACAAGGAAGAAATTGTACTAGCTGGAATCCTGCCAAAAGATGATTACATCTCAGTCATGGGTCAGATAAACTCTTTTGTTATGCCTAGCAGGGGAGAGGCGTTCTGCATTCCAGCGTTAGAGGCTATGGCACTAGGTATTCCGGCCATATATACAGATGGTATCGGAATGGACTTCTGTGTTGGAACGCCTGTAAAGTCTAGACTTACGCCATGTTTTGGTGCCGTTGATACGCTTCCAGACATAGATACTGCCGAGACATTATGGTCAGAAATAGATATTTTAGAGTTGTCAAAAGCTATGCGTGATGCATATAATAAGTATCATACTAATGACGAAAAAGAACGAAGGCAGGAGTGCCTGTCTACGGCCAAAAATTTTGATCACCAATCAGTGGGAAAAATAATGAAGGAGTTATTGAGTGACAGCTAATGCCAACAGAAGATCTATAAGGTCTTTAATGCGAAAAGTTCGGCGTGGAGACAAGCTGAACATTCTTACATTTGCGACCCACGAGAGATATGAAGAAAACCTATGCAAAACGGGTCATGAGTTTTATTCTCTCCGATACGGAAAAGAATGGGACACATCGTATGCTGAAGTTCCGCAGAACTATCACATCATTGACACGCTTCCTGATTATGTTGATTTTGATCTGGTCTTGAGTCATACAAGCTGCAATAGGATTGAGGTTGTACACGATCTACTCTCTGGAACATATGGATCTCAAACAAACAGAATTTCGATACCAATTCTTAGGCATTGCCATGTTTTACCCGATATCCGTTTTGACACAAAGCAAGAAATAAACGCTTTTCAATCTATACCGGTAGATCAAAACTCCTTCATATCAGACTTTAATAAGAAGGCGTGGGGATGCGATAAGGGGATCGTAATAGAGCACGGAATAGACACAGAATTTTGGAACTACGACAAGGAAGCTGAAAGAAAAAACACCTGTCTATCTGTAGTCAACGAATGGCCAAGCAGAGACTGGTGCTGCGGTTTTAATCTTTGGAGAGAGACCAGTGGGAGACTTCCTGTTACAGTCGTTGGGAAATGTACCGGCAGAAACGAGGGCTTCTCTGAGCCTGCCAGAGACGCAAGTCATCTTAGACAAATATATCAAAACTCAAGAATTTTTTATAACACATCAATACACTCGCCCGTTCCCACTGTGTTGCTGGAAGCTATGGCCTGTGGGTGTGCGGTTGTTTCCACAGAAACATGCATGATTCCAGAGATTATAGAGCACGGCAAAAATGGATTCATATCAAACAACAAGAACGAACTTAGATCGTTTCTAGAGCTATTACTAAAAGACGAGGATCTAGCCAAGAAACTAGGAGCCGAAGCAAGAAAAACTATATGCGAGAGATACGGTTTAGATCCGTTTATAGAGAAGTGGAACGATCTATTATACAATACAGTGGAAAATTATACAGACACAATGGAGGTCTCTAATGAAAGCCTATCTTAGTCAGAGCCAGACCGGAGATGATTCGTTTAAGCATTTTAGTAACATAGCATCATTCTCTAGAGGAGTCCTTGATAGTGAGGCACAGGAAATTGTATGCGATAGATTTTTGTCGTCGTTTTCATATTCTGAAACCGAGAAGCTTCTAGAGATTATATTTAAGAAGATGAGGACAGGCTGTCAGTTAACCATAATTGAGCCAGACTTCTATTTGATATCAAAACATCTTTTCAAAGACAGCGTGCATATAGATATTATTAACGGAATTGTTTTTAAGGACAATGTTATAAAATGTATGCTGACAATGGATAAAATAGCGGGAATGATAAACCCCGCTTTAGACGTGATCGAAAAACATTTTGACGAACAGTCATGTGTCTCCATAATAAAAATAAGGAGAAACAAATGAGTCAGACGCTGAAAACAAATTGCAAGGGCTGTGTTTTTGCTCAAACAAATAAAGAGAAAACCCAGATGGGATGCAGTCTCGGGAGGCACGAAAAGCTTGGTGTTGACAAGCTTGAAGAAAAAAACTTTATCACCAGTCGTTTCTGTAATACATATCGTCCTGAAGAGTGGTTTAACGATTTGGATTTAGAAGAATCCATGAATCCAGAATTGACGGTATTGGATGAGGTCTATCCCCGTCTCTGCCTATTTATAAGACTAAAAACAGAAATAGACAAGGGAAGAAACGAGTCGATACAGTCTTTAGAAGTGACCCTAGATAGTCTATTAGAGATTGACGATCCGAATATAGCCTCGGTAGCCGTGATCACAGACAAGGTAGAGTATAACGAACAAATATGGGACGCCCTACACAAAAGACTCGGAGAGTCAGATACAAAATATCACGTTGTACAGATGAGTTTTACTCCTGAAGATATGGAGCTATTGATGGACGCTTCATTCCAACATGCACAAAATGGCTGGATACGCTCAGTTGAAAGCGGCGACACTATTCCTAAAAATATACTTAGTGTGATTCATAAGGCCGTTAACGAAGATATGTTGCAACTGCTGATGATAGATGCAGATAACTTCTTTTCTGGTCTGACATTTCCTTCGTTTCTGTTTAAGTTTTTAAACGGCAATAAACCAAAAGTTTTTGAAGATACCAGCTCGATCACTGGCACGTTTGTAGACAAATTGAAATCAGCAGAGAAAAAATCGGGAACAAAAACAATATATAGCTGGGAGGAACTAAATGCTTCCTAAAGTAGCAATAATATGTGCGAACTACAACTATGGTGAATATGTTATAGATGCCGTGAAAAGCATTGACAACCAGACATACGCTGGGCCTATTAGAATATTTTTGGTCGATGACGGATCTTCTGATAACTCTTGGAAAAAGCTAAAGGAATACAAAGAGTCAAAAGAAGACAAAGATAAGTATTGCTTTATGAGAATCAAAAACTCCGGAGCATCGGTGGCCAGAAACGTGGCGATTAATGAGGCTTGGGAATGGGCAGACATATTTGGAGTACTGGACGCTGACGATGCCTATCTTCCCGAAAAAGTAGAAAAGCTTGTCGAAAAGCTTGTCGAATACGAAGAAGTAGGAGTGGCATACGCGGACTACAAAAATGTGTTTCCAGAATATTCAAAGACGGAATTCAAACCTTCTTACAATAAAGTGAAGCTACTTAATAAGTGCATTGTTCATAGCAACTCGTTAATTAAAAAGAAATATTTAGAAAAGATCCGGCTTCCTAACGGAGAGTTTTTTGACAGCAGGCTTCATGGCCCAGCCAGTCAGGGCTTTATAGGTTGTACGGAAGATTACGATCTCTGGATAAGACTTGCTAATCACTGCATTATGACACACGTACCAGAGTGTCTAGGTATTGCAAATCAACACGGAAACAACCAGTCAATGAAAATGACTCCAGAGATATTTAGAGAGCAGGCAAGGATTTTAGGTTCTAGATAATGACTAGATTTACAACAAAAATAACAAACGACCCAAAAAGAAAAACAAGAACTGATAGGAAGGTTTCTGTTGCTATTCTTTCTGCCGGAATAGGTAGTAGAATAAAGTCATACGAGCCACGTAGCTTATTGAAGATAGGAAGTAAATTACTAATAGAGCACCAGATAAATACTATCAACCAGTGTTTTGAGTCGCCAGAAATAATAAATGTCGTCGGTTGCCATGCAAATAAGATCGTAAAAAAGACAAGAGGAAAAACAAGAATAGTAGAAAACCAACTATATAAGGACAGTAATTCTTCTGAAAGTTTGAGGCTAGCGTTTAACAATACAATAAATGAAAACATCTTGTTTATGCATGGGGATCTTTATTTCAACGAATCGACATTAAAGGTTAACTATGATAAGTCTTTTGTTATCGTAGACAACAACGAACAAATAAAAGACACCGAGGTTGGGCTTACAACGTGTGACGGCAAACTTTCTATTATGTCTTATGGCCTACCTACAAAATGGGCACAAATAGCCTATGTTACCGGCAGAGAGTATAAAATACTAAAAGGGATCTTTCACAAGTATGAAAACCAAGATAAGAAAAAATTATCGTTTGAAATTATAAACATGATACTGGCTTCTGGTGGGAACTTCCAATGTTATGAGCCCGATAAAATGTCTATTGTGGAAATAGATAGAATAAAGGATATTAAATGAGAGTACTTATTTCTAATGATGGAACGCACGCACACTACTATCAGAGAATGGCGTGGGCTAACGCTTTTCATGCGTGTGGCATCCAGACTGCGTTTTGGGACTGCAAGAACGTTCCGGCCTTCGATGTGTTTGACAGCTTTGAGCCAGACATGTTCTTGGGGCAGTCTTATAACCTTACAGAAGATGTTATAAAGTGCATCTATGAAAGGCCACACTTAAAGGTTGGCCTACGTGCTGGTGACTGGGGCGATCACGAACTGTTTGTTGACAAGAATAGATTCAATATACTATACTGCTCACCAAAAGAAATCAAGGCACTAGAGAAGCTGAAGCAGGAGACGGGAAAGCCGGATTTTGTTCACATCCACTATAACGAAAACGCCATAAAAGAAACACACAACAAGTTTGAGGAAATTGGCATAAAGCCGGTATCTCTTATGATGTGTGCGGATATGATGACATACGAAGATTCAAAATATGATGAGGAGCTTTCCTGTGACATTGGTTTTGTAGGAGGTTTCTGGCCATACAAAGGTCAAATAATAAGTAGGTATCTATTCCCACTACTGGATCCGATTGGAAAATATAGAGTAAAGATATTTGGTAATCAGCCTTGGCAAGTAAATCAATACTGCGGGGTAATAGCTGACTCTAGAGTCAAGGATTTATTCGCCTCATCAAAAATATGTCCCAATCTAAGTGAGCCACACGCTCAAGAATTTGGATTCGATATAAATGAGAGGATTTTCAAAGTACTTTGTGCTGGAGGCTTTTGTATCAGCGACAATGTAGAAGGATATAAAATGTTTGGCGATGGAATTGTTATTGCCGACTCGCCTAAAGACTTTCAGGACAAGGTCGATTACTACCTTAAAAACGAGGACGAACGCATAGCCATCGCTAAGAAGGGGCAAGAGTTTGTCATAGAGAATCATACAGGCTTTCATAGGGTCGCACAAATACTAAACGAGTTTGGTCACAGCGAAACTTCTATGGATTTATTGAAACAATACAAGGAGGCTGTACATGCCTAAGACTAAAGTAATGGTAACTGGTGCCAACGGCTTCTTGGGCAGAGCCGTTTGTAGCTCTATAAAAAAGAATAATGAGTACACGCTAATACCACTAAGCGGAAGAGCACAATACGATCTTACTAATCAGAAGTATGTTGATTACGCACTGCAACAACACAAGCCCGATATGATTGTACACTTGGCTGCGGCCTGTGGTGGGATCGGTATAAATAGAGAAAAACCCGGTCAATTCATGTACGACAATCTTGCGATGGGAATGAACCTAATAGAGTCCTGTAGAAAATATGACAGGCTTAAGAAGTTCGTAATGGTAGGGACTGTTTGTGCCTATCCTAAATTTACCCCTGTTCCATTCAAAGAAGAGGATATATGGAATGGATATCCAGAGGAAACAAATGCACCATATGGAATAGCGAAGAAGACGCTTATGGAGCTTTTGATATCCTACAATAAACAATACGGATTTAATTCTACCAATCTTATTCCGGTTAACATGTATGGCCCTTATGACAACTTTGATCCCTCTAGTAGTCATGTGATTCCGGCATTAATACTCAAAATAGATAAAGCCATAAAGAATGGTCACGAGTCAGTAGAGCTGTGGGGAACAGGAAAAGCCAGTAGAGAGTTTTTGTACGTAGAAGATTGTGCTACTGCAATTACTAGATCCCTAGAAATACAAACTACACCACACCCCATAAACATTGGGACAGGGCAAGAAATAACAATTAAAGATCTGGCAATTACTCTCAAGGGCATTATGGGATACGAAGGCCAGATAATTTTTAACCCAGAGCATCCCGATGGACAACCAAGACGATGTTTAGATACAAGTGCGGCATATAGGGTAATGGGTTTTGAGTCACAGATAGATTTATATTCCGGATTAAAAGAGACTGTTAGCTGGTACTACAGACACAGAGAGGAGATGGGTTATTGTGATTACTTCGATCATATTCAGTAAAGATAGACCGCTACAGCTAGATCTTTGCCTTAGTAGCGTTCAGCAGAACTTCCCAGATTCTCGTAGGGTTATAGTTTTGTACCAAGCTTCACACAAGTTCCTTGGAGCCTATGAGAAGCTAAAAACCATGCACCCAAATGTCGAGTGGTGGCCAGAATCAGACTGTCTGTTCATTGATATATTAAATGCAATAGTGTCGTCAGAAGATGACTATATATGTTTTCTGACCGATGACGACGTTATATATGCACTCGCCCCAGTTATAGACGAAAATCTTTTTGGAAACCCTGAAGTATGCTGTGTGTCATTAAGGATGGGGCTAAACATTACACGAAGAAGACACAATGGGCAAGAAGGACCAGACGAGCCAAACGTTGTTTTAGAGGCTAGCAACGGCTGTATATGCTGGCCTAAAAGTTTTCATAACTATGGATCATATTGGTCTTATTCCCTATCTTTAGACGGACATGTCTTTCGTAAAGAAGATATTCTAAATATGGTGGACGAGCTATGTTTCTTAAATGACAAGTACAAATGGGAACAGAACCCAAATGCATTTGAACAGGCACTCCAGCGGTTTTGGGCAGTGACGCCAAACTACATGTGTGCTCCTCGTCAAAGCGTACTTTTTAATAGCCCCAACAACCGAGTAAGCAACGCAAAAGGTTATGAGATGAACATGGCCGCAGAAAGCTTCAGTTTTAATGAGGATGAGTTCTTGGATGATTTTATGAATGGCTCAAGAATCGAACTAGAAAAACTGAATATACGAGATATAAATTGTCCTCATACTGAAATAGATTTGATAAAAGGACTTCCATGATATTTGACCTAAACAAGATACACGAAACATTTCCTATCAAGGGCGTTATGCATATAGGTGCGTTTGCCGGAGAGGAGCTTAGGCAATATAGATCAATAGGCCTTTCTAATACTATTATGTTTGAGCCACAAGAACATCTATATAACGACATTAAAAGTAGATGTATTATTGATGAGCAGATACATAATGTGGCACTAGGTTCTGAAAGAGGATCGAAAGAGATGTACATATCCTTCAAAGAGGGTGGTGTATCTCATGGTTCGGGTGCTTCAAGCTCTTTGCTGAAACCTAAAGTACACCTTGAAGAACATCCAGAAGTAACCTTTCCGGAAACAAAAACCGTGGAGGTTCATACGCTCGACGATTACTATGATCCGCAATACAATTTTTTGAATATTGATGTTCAAGGATATGAGCTGGAAGTTTTAAAGGGTGGCACAAAAACACTAGAAAACATTGACGCCATGATAGTCGAAGTAAACAGAGACGAGGTGTATGAAAATTGTCCCATGATAGAAGACATAGATAACTTTTTAAAAGATTTTGGATTTGTCCGAGTGGCAGAAGTCTGGCAATCTAAAAGCTGGGGAGACGCTTTATATGCAAGGAATTAGTATAGTAACGGGGACACTTAATAGAAAAGAGTACCTTCCGTCTTTAATAGAAAACACAGTCAACAGCGGTAGCGATGTCGAGATTGAGCTTATATTGGTTGATGGTGGAAGTACGGACGGTACAATACAGTTCATAGAAGAATTGAACCATCCTAAAATTAAACTAATCAATCATGGACAGAGAAGTCCTTATCCCCATTACATGAATCTAGGAGTAAAGGCGGCATCGCATGATCTAATATGTCAGTGGAATGATGACGTTTTATTAGCGGCATCTTGGGATGATGTGTTGGCGGAAATAGACGATGAGCATTCGGCCTATCTTTTTAACTGGAAAGAAGGCAATGTCGAAGATATGTCTAACGAGGGCTGGCTTAGCTGTCGGCACATTAGAGACAATGGGTGGATAATAATTAATAATGCTGAGTTTGATTACCCTCAGTCCAAAGGCGAGCAGAGGGGTGAGATAGTTATGAACTACGGAATATATAAACGTTCCGTTTTTATGGAATACGGTCTTTATAGTCCCGCCTATCAGTACTACTGTGCGGATGGAGAAATGGCAATGAGATCATACTATCAGGGTGTCAAGTTCAAGACTCTACTCAACATAAAGGTTTGCGTCTTGCCCGCAGAAAAAAGGGCAATAATGATACAATCTGATATAAACCAATATTATGCGGACTGCACATTTCTCAGAGACAACGTTCAGAATGGAGCGAATCTGTCTTTTTCTTTTCCGGGAGAATATCTAGATGGCTAGAAAAGTTATATCGTTTAGTTTATTTGGTGGTGGGGCGAAATACTGTCAAGGTATGCTCACTAACATGGAGCTGAAGCAACAGTTCTTCCCCGATTGGGAGATAATGATATACCACGACGACAGTGTTCCAGATGTAATTCTAGGTGCCTTGGAGAGAAAAGGAGCCACACTAAAAAACGTTACAGGGTTTGGAGTGCTTCCAGCTAGCTGGAGATTCTTGGCTTATGATGAGCCGGATGTAGAGCGTTTTATTTGTCGTGACGCAGACTCAAGACTTAGCCAAAGGGAGGCCGTTGCAGTCAAGGAGTGGGAGGACAGTGATAAACAGATACACATAATGCGTGACCATCCACATCATGGAAGTCCTATGCACGGAAAGCCTATTCTTGGCGGTATGTGGGGAATGAAGGTATACAGACCAAATGGTTCCCCAGCACTGGCAGACTATACGATGTATTCGATAATATTGGATCACCAAGGAGATGAGGTTTTTTCAAAAGACAGAAATAAATGGTTCTGGACTGACATGTGGTTCTTAAGGGATGCAATATACGCCTCATACGGTAACGAATACGACTCTAAGGTACATGCGGCACGAGATTATATGCATAAGGTAAAATGGTGCAATGAGCCTTGGGCAGAAGACTTCCCCACTAAAAGAAACGAACAAAGAAACTTTGTTGGTGAAGTGTTTATTTTTGATGAAAACGGTAAGGAGAAAAGAGAGTGGCAATACAAGGAGATATAATAAAACACAATGGAGTAGAGCTATATCGACACACCTCTTCACTGGCTGAGTTAAGGGGTAAGTTATTTGTGAATAAAGAACAGAGGATGTGTGTAAGAACATCCACAGAGGAAAACTCACAAGTCCTAGACTCCACAATCTACGAGCTTCGACAGAATGTTTTCTGGCCAGAGATAAAGAAGATAGAGACTGGGTTATACGAGATTGAATATATAGACCACGTTGTCTATTGGACGGAGATGACAAACAAGCAAATTAAGCAGTGTATGTTATTTTTATGTGATGTGCTAGAGTATCTTAACTCGTTTGGATGGACCCTACAGACACACCTTTGGAACGTGGTGCTCAGAAATGGAAAACCGTTTTTGCTGGATATCGGTGATTTCAATATATACGATCCCGTTCTTCAAAGAGACAGCCTTGTATCTATGCTGAGACAGGAGGCTAGCCCACACGCCCCTATACCCATGAGCGATTGGCTTGTTGATGGTGAAAGTGTTTTGTCGGAAATACTGTCTATTGATCTAAGGCTGGATGGCACCAAATATATTAAAAAAGCCAAAAACATATTGGCGTCTTCGCAGACCGTTCAACAAAAAAACTATTGGGACAACTACAATAAGACTCATTATACCTGCCGCAAGGAAATACTAGAGTCGGTCGATAACGCCAAAGATGGCCCAGTTTGTGACTATGTGAAAAAACATGCCCCCAAAACCCTTACTGACGTTGGATGCAATTCTGGAAAGCATTCGTTCTATGCCGCTATACAAGGGGTCAACTGTATTGGCTTTGACTACGCCGCAAAAACAATAGACGATGCGAACTCCGTTGCTGCTAGTCTAGATTTATCATGTTCGTTCTCCTATGTTGACATCTTCAAGAGTAGGAACAGTAGTGAAAATAGAGAGTCGATACAAGAAAGATATCGTAGCGAAATGGTGATTGCTCCGGCTATACTACATCACATATTTGATCAATCCGGAAAAGATATCAAAAAGTGCGTGGAACTTATATGCGGTTTTAGTACAAAGTATGCCGCTATAGAATTTATACCCCATACTGACGAGTCTAGAAACAGGAGCGTAGCAGACTGGTTTACTTTAGATCAAGTTGTGTCTTCATTAGAAGATCTAGGATTTCATATACAAGAGATAGCTGATTCTTATCCGTCTGGTAGACAATGGATATTCGCAAAAAAAAGTAAATAAAAAATGTTGCCAGTCACAAATGTGATGATAATATGGTAGTGTTTAGCTAAGACATTGAGAATGGAGACATCATGAAATTTGTACCAAAGCGATGGGGCTATGAACTATGGATAGAGAACAATAGAGATTACTGTGGAAAGCATCTGCATGTTGTTCCTGACCACTGGTGTTCATTTCACTATCACAAAAACAAGAAAGAAACATTTTACGTAATAGGCGGCGAATTGCTGCTTATCCACGCGAAGTATAGTGAAGACTTGGCTAAGGCTGTAAAGGAATCTAATAATCCAAGGTGGGATTGGCAGAACTCTTTTCCAGAAAAAAGCGATCTCTACTACAAGTTTAAGACAATAACCTTAAGTAAGGGCGACTGTTTGACCATAGAGCCCTATGTGCTACACAGCTTCACGACCGCAACTTCAGAGCCATGCGACTTTGTTGAAATATCCACTTTTCATGAGGATTCAGACTCACACAGGGTTTATGAGGGATAATGAATAAGGCACTAGTGTACACGCATCAGGGTCTTGGCGATCAAATTGAGTGCGTTGGTATGATACGTCACATAGCAGATATATTTGACGAGGTTCACATACTATCAAAGTCTCAGCACGCAGACACTGTCAGATACATATATAGGGACGATTCTACCGTAAAAGTTCATGTTATTCCTCCTAGCAGATCAAACGAGTATGGGGACGAGAGGCTTTGGGTAAGATCCAACTTTTCTAGCTTTGACGGAACAGTTCTGACTCCGGGTCATGAGAACTATTTTAACAACATACAAGACTTCAACAGAAGACAGGTGGCGGCAGCACCAGCCTTTTATGAAATAATTGGAGTGCCGTATGAGTTTAAGTTTGAAAAATTTTACTTCCAAAGAGAACGCAGAGAGGAAGATAGAGTCTATGAAAAGCTTAATCCAAACGGAGACAAGTATATCTTTGTTCATGATGATGTTTCTCGTGGATTTTCAGTAGATGTTGAAACGGATTATAAGATAATCAGAAATGATATGTCTGAAAATGTTTTTCACATGACAAAAGTATTTGAAAACGCCGAGGAGATACATTGTATGTCCAGTAGCATGTTTTGCCTAATAGACTGCATGGCTGCGTCTCCACTGTTAGAAACCAATCTAAATCAAATAAATAAATTCTTACACTGGAACGTAAGAAAGGTTTTCCTTGGTAATGGATATATGGGTGCGGATAATTGGAAGGTGCTAAGATGAAAATAGCTCTTTTTACAAACAAGAGTCAAGAGGCTCACATAGCCGCTGAAATAATACAACCCAAAGTGGTAGTAACAAATAAATACGACAAAAGGATAGATTTGTCGGAAATGGATCTTTTGGTATCATATTGTTATCGGTCTAAAATAGACGTATCTGTATTTTCTAAACCTAAGTACGGTGGAATAAACTTCCATCCGGCACCACTACCTAAATACAGGGGCTTTGCTGTTTATAACTTTGGAATACTCAACGAAGAAGAAAAGTGGGGAGTAACCGTACACTGCCTTGAAGATACGATTGACACGGGAGATATACTAGCCTCCGATACTTTCCATATAGATAAAACAAAAGAAACAGCTAAGTCGCTTAGAGACAAGAGTCATATATGTATGCTAAAAATGATGTCTAAAGTAATAAAAGACTTCAAAGATCTTTATTTGGCAAGAAAGCCCCAAAAAGGACAGGGCGGATATTACTCTAAGTATATGATGGACATGGCTAGGCGAGTAAGAGACGAAGACGATCCAAGTACTGTCAATAAAAAAATACGTGCCTTTTGGAATCCTCCTCATGACGGTGCGTTTATTGTCAAGAATGGACAGATTTTAACACTGGTAAACAAAGAAGTTATAAAACAGTTATAAGGAGCTAGATATGGCTGATACGTTGGGTGGCTTGATAGACAAGCTGATCACCATCGACATGAAGATGTGGACAAACCAAGAATTTCTCTACGAGGTTCGACGAATATCATTTGAGGAGTTTAAAGAAAGATTCATTGCCACAGAACAACAACAAAGGGATCTATTCGATTCTGTCAAGAAGTGCTGCGACTTAAACTATCAACGAAACGTATTGATTGATGAGGTTGATGAAAAAATCGTTGAGATAGTTGAGGCGGCAACCAGCGGAGAAGAACTAGATAGCGGAAAATTTATTCAGAGAAAACATAAGACATATTAGAGATGATACCTGTTTATAAGCCAACAATAGGCACTCTCGAAAAAGAGTATGTTAATGATTGTCTAGATAGCTCTTGGATTTCATCTAAGGGTAAATACGTTAAGCTTTTTGAGAACGCATTTAGTGAGGCAACGGAAGTTTCATATGCGACTAGCGTTTGCAATGGCACTGTGGCATTACATTTAGCACTACTAGCACTAGGCGTAGGAGAGGGCGATGAGGTTATTGTTCCAACTTTCACCTACATAGCCTCGGTCAACTGTATTAAGTATGTCGGAGCAACTCCTGTCTTTGTAGACTGCCTAGAAGATACTTGGCAGCTAGATCCAGAGGACGTTAAGAGAAAAATAACCCCTAAGACAAAAGCCATAATTGCAGTACATCTATACGGACATCCAGCCGAGATGAAAGATATAGCTTCACTAGCAAGGGAAAATGATATATTTGTTGTTGAGGATTGTGCGGAAGCATTTGGTTCTTTATACGAAGGTAAGCATGTTGGGGGATTTGGCGACATTGCAACCTACAGTTTCTTTGGCAATAAAACAATAACGTGCGGCGAAGGGGGTATGGTTGTGACAAACAACGAAACACTCTACGATAGGTGCAAAAGTATCAAGTGCCAAGGTTTGGCCACGCATAGACAGTACTGGCATGATGTTGTTGGATATAACTACAGGATGACAAACGTTTGTGCCGCTATTGGTTATGGCCAGCTACAGCGGATGCAAGAAACGCTATCTAGAAAGAGGCGGATAGCAGAGATATACATCGACAGTCTCAAGGGTACAAATATATCGTATCATAAGGAGAAAACCAATGTCTATCATAGCTATTGGATGTTTAGTGTGATTATGGACATAAACGAAAAGCAGAGAGATTTGGTAAGACAGCATCTACATAACAAAGGAGTAGAGACTCGTCCGTTGTTTTATCCTGTTCACACGATGCCCATGTATTCTGGAAAATACGAGATGCATAGAGTATCTGAGGAGATACACAGAAAGGGATTCAATGTACCAAGCTACCCAGAAATGACAGATGATGAGGTGCTGTATGTCGCCAATAGCATAAAGGATATAGGAGATCCAAAATGTCTGGAATCTCTATAATAACCTCGATGTTACGTTCTGAGACTTTTATCGACGGACTAATCCAAAATGTAACCGAGATGCAAAGATTCGATGACTGTGAGTGGATAGTGATAGACGTTAACCCTTCCGAGGAAACATATGAAGGAAAAAGAGTACAGCAAGCGGCAGAAAAACATTTCAATATAAAATACTTTAAGTTAAGGTTTGATCCCAAGGGCGGCGTATACGGTGTCTGGAACCTTGCAATAAAAAGCATGGCCCAAAAAGAGTATATAACCAACTGGAACTGTGACGATAGAAGATATAAGGACTCTTTCGCAAAGCAAATAGATATCTTAGACAACGAGCCTGACGTAGATCTACTTTATAATGATCATTACTGGCACGAGGCTCCGAACGCATCACAAGAGAACATACGACAAACAAAACACGAATTAATGGAGCATCCTGAGTTTTCAATAGAAAGTATATGTCTGAGTAATCTGCCACACAATGATCCAGTATGGAGAAAGTCTTTGCATGATAAATTTGGGGTCTTTGATACGAATACCATAACCGTAGCTGACTGGAACTTCTGGGTAAAGTGTGCTATCGGGGGTGCTGTGTTTAAGAAGGTTCATGACATCAGGGGAATATATTACAATAATCCAGAGGGGATATCTACGGGAAAACGTAAACTAAGAGAGAGAAAACTCGAAGTGGCTAGAGCAAAAGAAAGACACAAACAGACACTAAACAATTTCTATCAAGGAAAAACAGAATGATGAACATAGCGGCTTCGGTCAAAGATCTATCGGTATCTCAAAGTTCTTTTTATCTAATAAAAGAATTTAACAAGTGCCTTAGCAATACGGATCTATCAATGTCGGTTTTTTTTGAAAGACCGGCAATACCGCCAATACAAACGTGTTTCGCCTGCAAAAGTGTATCTTTTCTGTCGTCCTATCAGGGTGTTGTTATAGCTACATCTCTTGAGGCGGCAGATCAGGCACTCAAAGCATCTAATTCAAGCTCAAGATACTTATATATGTGGGACTTAGAATGGCTAGAAACTCCCATGTATTTTGATGCGGCGATGCGTATCTTAAGGGACGAAAGATTAAAAATAATAGCAAGAAGTAGTTCGCACGCACAGCTTATAGAAGAGTTTTGCAACAAGAAGACCGTAGGAATTGTATCTGATTGGGACATGCGAGAAATACAGAAACTAATAGGGGACAAACATGAAAAACATAGATGAATCATATGTAGTAAAAAAATACGCCGAGGGACAGAGTACTATCTCTTTAGCAAAAGAACTTAATACCTATCCCAAAAAGATAGAGAGAATACTAAAGAAAAATGGTCACGCTTTAAGAAGCAGATCTGAATCTCAGTCACTGGCGATCAAGAACGGAAGAGCAAAGCATCCAACCAAGGGACAAAAAAGAACCGAGGAAGAAAAGCTAAAAATAAGCATGGGTGTTGAAAAGGCTTGGCAAGAGATGTCGGACGAATCCAGAGCCAAATTTTGTGAATCCGCCAAACAAAGATGGGACAAAATGGATCCACAGAAAAAAAGAGAGATGCAGGAAAAGGCGGGCAGAGCACTGAGGCTAGCTTGCCTAGAAGGATCGAAGCAGGAAAAGTTTTTAAAACAAAAACTTGAAGAACTTGGGTACGAAGTTCAGATGCATAAAAAGGGATTAATTGAGGGAAATTTTGAAATTGACTTGCTTTTACCAGAGCTAAATACTATAATAGAAGTAGATGGGCCTCAGCATTTCTTGCCTCTGTTTGGAGAAGAGAAGCTTGCGGAGACGATCAAACTAGACAGCGTTAAAAACGGGCTCCTTATATCTAAGGGGTTCTGTGTGATTAGGATCAAGTATTTGTGCAGAAATATGAACCAAAGCGTAGAAAGAAAATTGTGGGAACTGGTTTCAAAACAGGTGGAAAAAGTACAGGACAAGTTTCCTCCTAAAACCAAAAGATTTATTGAACTGGAGATTAAATAATGGGAAAAGAGTTGGACTTATTCGATGTTGATAGCATCAAGGAAGGAATTAAAGAAGACGAAGCCACAGAAGTTTCTGAGAACCTAATGCCCGCATATGGCTCCGAAAAATGGAACGAGTATGTAATGGGCAAGTTTGAGGACAGGGAGCTTATCGACGGTAATCCGGTATGTGCTGGATTACGAAGAGTGGCAGAAGAGGTCTTAGGAACGATTATTGTCAGTAGACCATCTCAAGTATTTCCAGCTACAGATCCGGACGGACCGGGAAGAGCAACGGTAGTATTCGAGGTTGTTATTGACTGGATGGACTCAGGTCAACTCAGAACGTTTTCTGATGTGGCCGACGTTTGGCACGGAAACACAGATGACTTGTTCTGTGCTCACCCCGTAGCCACTGCTAGTACTAGAGCAGAAGGACGTGCCCTAAGAAAGGCACTCAAAGTTAAATGTTTGGCAGCAGAGGAACTAGCCAAAAAGGACATCGCTTCCATAGTTAGGCAAACAGTACAAAAGCCTACAGATGGCGAGTGGAAGGAAGAGGACGCTATTAGCACACCACAGGTGAATTTTGTTGATGCTAAATGTAAGCAATTAGACATCAACGTTATGTCATTTGTGAATTCTGGAGCAGATTCTTATGATTCGATTACAGAGGTAAGCAAAAAGACCGCGTCTAAAATGTTAGGAGTTTTAAATGAATACCAAAATAAATCTAAGGATATCCCAGAAGAGATAACGGGGTATGATTCCAACTGGAGGTAAAAATGAAAGTAACTTATCAAGAAGGCAAACTATCCGTCCAACTAGAATGTGATAGTCAAAAAGAACTCTTCACACAGCTAGCTCAGTTTCAAGAAGTTTTTAGCGAGAACAAGTGTGGTAAATGCGGTTCTGAGAACTTAAGGTTTGTTGTTCGTGAAAACGACGGAAACGAATACTATGAACTCAGGTGCTTGGACTGTGGAGCTAAACTGGCTTTTGGTGTGATGAAAAAGGGTGGAGGACTGTTCCCTAGACGTAAAGACAGTGATGGAAATTGGCTCCCAGACAGAGGCTGGACCAAATGGAACCCTAAGACAAAGAGTGTTGAATAGTATGGATAAAACCGCTAAATCACTTATAGACAACCTCAAGAAAGAAGATGGATACTTAATAGCCATCTCTAGGAAGGTAAAGGATAAGATACAAACTTATTGTGTTATTAATGAGTTCCCGACTGGTGATCTACCTATGGCTAGGGAAGACATTAGCACTCTTATCCATAACACCTACCTAAAAGATAGCGTATCGCAATCTAGCGATATAGATGACAAAATTAAGGCGATCTTAGAGGAAGATGAATAATGAGGGTAACGTTCTGCGTCACATGCTATGATGGAGATGTGCACTTGCTGCCAAAAAGGCTAGCCGATATTTACGAACAGCAGACGGTAAGTCCGGACGAAGTTTTAGTAATTACCAGCGGAGTGGCCTCTGGTGCCATTGTTTGGAACAGCGATATGCCAGACCTAACAATAAAGACATTCGAGAACAGGATGCTTCCGGGTGGTGCTAGGAATAAAGGTGGCGAGTTTGCTACTGGAGATGTTATATGCTTCTGTGACGTAGACGACCCTATTCATCCACAAAAGTGTGAAGTAATAAAAAGGGTATTCGACAACAAAGATGTCGATGCCCTACTTCATAGCTATAATCTTGACACAGACCATTTTTCTGAAATAGAAGACCTAGATAATATAGAGCTAGAAAGGGTTATAGAAGTAGATCCAAGATGGGAGCAGGATCAAAAATGTACTCCCCCTATTGACGGAGGATACTACTGTATCGACGGCGATTTGCCTCACACCAACATCGTAACCCCGTCTGGCAGATCTGCCCATCACGGACACATATCTGTTAGAAAAGAAATCTGTAATGAAATAAAGTATATCGAACACATGCGTATAGGGGAAGACGGAGCCTTCTGTCAGTCCGTAGTTAAAAGTAATAAGTTTAGCCTATACTATACACCCCTTATCTTAATAAATTATATGACTTAATGATCATACTCTCTGAATACTTTAAATTCGATAACGCCTCTCGCAGAAAAGAGGTTCTGGATAGCATAAGAGACAATAGTCTGCTCAATGAAGTACATAGAATCATCTTGTTTCACGAAGAAATATCTAAAGATGAACAAAATCTATTATCGAGTATTCCAAAAGTTGAGCTAGTAAGAGTTGGCCACAGATGTAGATACAGTGATCTTTTTAATTACGCCAATATACATCTACAGAATGAGGTTTGCATTATATGCAATAATGACATCTCTTTTACGGACAGTGTGGGAAACCTAGTGGACTCTGAGATGGACGGGCTATTCTTATGTCTAACAAGATGGGACATTAAAGACGACGGCTCTATTTGTCTAAAGGAGCCACGCCAGTCTAGAAAACACTCTCAGGACTCTTGGATCTTTAAGTCTCCTTTGCCACAAAAGATGATAGATAAAGGAACCATATTCTTTGGTAGACCGGGATGCGACAACATGATAGCATATTTAGCCGTTGTTAGTGGTCTGAAGGTACTAAATCCATCAGAATTAATCGTATCGGTGCACAGACACCTATCTGGAAAAAGAAATTATAAGCAGAATGAAAGAGGGACACCAGCCAATAACGAGAAGGTTGGTCATCATAGTTTATATATGAATGTTGGCACAAGCAGCAGTATTGAATATAATACAGAAAATCTAGTATACAAACTACAACAGGCTTGGAAACCTAGAAACAAGGTTTTTGGCGGAGACTTAGCTGTTGCAAAATGCATTGAGCTAGAGGGCTTATTAGAAGAGATTTGGGAGCAGTCGGTTTCAGGGTTTAGGTTTTAGGAGGATAGGGTTTGCCATCCGCAAGCAAGATCTCCCAACCGGAATCATAATCGTCGTTGAGATAACCGCTAGAAATTAAATTGATGTAGGGAACACCTCTGGCCCAAATATAGTATTTTGGTATGTCAAGTCTCATCTGTTTTATCAAATGGAACCAAGAAGTATCAACAGTGAAAATCTCTTGGGCATTTTCTATAACACCCATCCAATCAAAAATTGTATCCCATCCGAAGGTAGTTACTCTTACTGTTTCATAATTAGCACTTTTTATTGGCAGACGGAAATCTCTTATGTTGGCTTGATCAAATAGCAAAGAATATTTGGCCTGTAAACCTAAAGTGTCTTCAAGTCTTTTTTCTCTGTCTCGATCTCTCTTGAAGCTAAAATGAGTGTATCTAGCTTCGTAAGGGACACCAAAAGCGGCATAAAACGTTTCGCACCAATGATTGTTTTTTGGGTGTAGTCCGTATGCATTGATACCCTGACTCTCCCATTTGTCAGTTCCCCAAAAAAAACATCGACGAGTATCCCACTTTTGTCCGTTCATTTTTTGAGGATTTTTGTAATGATTCTGGTATCTACGTATTGCCTTTCCCGCAGATTGAAAAGAGCTGGCAGGGCCTATTCCTAATACATTGACACTACTATCTTTGTATAGATGTCTTACATTAGACAGCTTTTTGCCTCCGGCCATCGCCACTAGATGCGACTCATCGAAATTTTTAGAGACGAAGTTAACCGCTCCGTTCATCAATATAAAATCACCAAGTCCGGAGTTGTGGCACATCAATGCTCCATGCATATGCTATCCTCCCCAACTAGTTCTTTTCCAGTGTGAAAGTGGAATGGCCTGACCTCTGGCTCCAGAACGAACCCAAAATACGTCGTTTCTATTTAGAAGGGCCGCAGTGTAAGACAATCCGCTCTTGCTCATCAACAAGACCTTAGCTGTTACTAACTCGTGAAACGTGGTGAACAAATCTATTTCTTGATCAGCAACCCAGTCTTTTGCAAGCTTAAAGGTTGTTCTGTCTTTTAAATCATTGGGCCAGTTATCTAATATGGACTCAAACTCTGAGAACTCTCCTTCGGAGTGTATTGCTATTTTATAGTCTGAAGGATACTCATTGGCTACATATTGTATAACTCTGTTGTACCACCAGTTCGGTAGATATCTTCTTTTCCTGTCTCCGCCTCGATGTAGCTGAACGTCGCCCCTTCTTATATGAACGACTATTTCCTCTTGTGCGTCTGTTGGCTTTGGGGCTGACCAGTAGTAAGATCTTATTTTCTCCAGAACCTCTTCACCATAAAAGGCATTGGGATTATTAAATACCTTCGCCTCAAACCTCTTTCGGACGTGTATCTTTTTTCCATGTCTGTTATCAGGTATGCCAACAAATTTGTTGACTTTTTGTACTGATTCTGGGGCAGTCCAGCCGTGAGAAATTGATGTAAACGGAGTATGTATATACCTATACTGACATCGCCAGCTAGAACTGTTTAGGCAGAAAGCAAGACCGGAAAGCTTTGCGTTGAACTGACAACCAAAACCATCGGTCTTGCCACTAATCGTATAATTTTTATATGCCATTCCTTAAAAACTTCCTAATCAAACCTAGTCTTACAGGTACTCTAGAGAGACATAAAGTCCGTAGTCCTCCTTTGAGCCTGTTGACAGTGGAGAGGCTGTTATTGCGACTGACCAAGTATGGTGAGTAGAAACGCCCGTTCCCCCGAAAGTCCTGTCAATAGGTGCTACGTTGGAAACCTTTGTGGTATCACTTCCATCCCCAAACTGGTAAGCGGTGCTTCCGCCAAAGTATGTCTGCTGATTGGATGTGGTGGTAATGTACTGTGTCCATTTTGGCCAAACCATTCCGGTGCCGCTAATGGTTTCGCTGTTCTGTAAAAACTTACCGCCAGAACCGGGGCTATCCACCAAAGGAACTACAATTCCAGTTCCACCAACGGTAGAATAAGAACCAGCAAGACCAACGGTTGCGAGCCTAGCATCGCCATTTACAACCGTATCTGAGCTTTTGCCATTATAAAAGGTAACAGCCGTACTGTTGGTATAGTAGTTTTTGCTGACCAACTCAGACGGCCAAGGCTCTCCCCACCAGAAGGCATCCCCACTACCGACAGCATCTGATGTTGACCCGTCAGCACCTTGATTATTAAATGTTGATCCATTAAAATTAATTATCTCAGCAACCTTGGTATTTACACCACTTGCTGGATGGTTTACGTTACTTCTGTCATAAATTCTTAATTGACAATTTTGTGCTTTAACCTCGGAAGTATGCCCAAATTCAATACCCAGTGTCCCCTGAAAGGTTTTGATACCGGAGAGTCCAATGTCTGTCGCAGTACCAAAGGCACCGCCTATATTACATTGACCACTAGGAAAGGTGTTGGCCTTATATTTGATATTTGATGCCTCATCCTGAAACGAACTACCACTAGAATTAGCAACTCTAGTGACACCCTGATACGCTCCAATTTGGACAGAAGAACCGGCAGTAGCCCCATAAAAGGCCAAACCAGAACCCGATAGCGTGTCTAGGGCAGCCGTTCCGTCGCTGTTTTTTAGTAGTTGAAACCTAATCTCTGCCATTTTTAAGTTCTCCTTGAATATAAATACTTACTATAGTATACACATAATGGATGTTTATTTGTTCTAAATTGGTGACTAACACTGAACACACGACGGCTGGCTTGCTCCTGTAGGATCAGGACACCCAACCCATATTGGCACCCACTCATAATTAAGCCTTACGCAGACAACGAATGTGCGACCTTGGGTGTGAGGTTCGGTAAGGCTTGGATCCCGATTGGCCACCCACACCGTCTCACCCAGTATACATGCGTCGAGAGAGCCAAAGGTGCTATTTCCGGGTAGTCTAAATACCTTCATCTGAAAGTATGTTGGCTGACAAGGATCGGTTGGAGCATCAATCTTGCCCGCAGCCACGCCACATATTATATGGGCACCGCCAGACCAAACCTTACGTTCATCGTCCCATTTTAAATCAACGGGACCACTTTTCCAGCCACCTCTATTACCGGGGACATCATCGTCTAATCCGTCAAGACCGCCCGGTACAGGCCTATCTGCGACATCGTATCCCCAGCCACTTAATATCAATGGCCCACGAAGACCGGTGGCCATGATGTTGGTAATTTGACCAGTTGTTTTTCTTATGTTTATATCTTCTCCGCCACCGACAGTAGCTGACCCATTGTTTCTCATGATCGCATAATCACAATCTTCAATCCACGTACTATTTAGAAGATTAGAAAAATACGGATCTAACTCTCCTCTGGTTGGGCCAACGTGACCACCCTGATTCGTTCCGTCTGCGTCAGAGGTAAATTGTACCTGTTCAAAACCAGAGCCAGCACCGCCACCACCACCATTTTTCACAACCTGAACCGGAGAAAATATTTGCTCCATAGAATTGCCACAGACGTTTTGTGGGTTGGTTGCAGCCATACCCGCAAGATCGCCTACCGCACCCATTCCGCTTGATACTGAAAAATCTGCCATTAGTTATTAAATCCTCCAAAATTCGCATTATTCGGGTTGTTTCTTCCGCCGCCACCCGGATTTCCTAGTCCTCTGTCATTAGCTTGAGCACCCGGCTTAAGTCCATGATTAATGGCACCAACATCAGGAGCCAACTTTTTCTTCTCTTGTGCAAAATCCATTTTCTCAAACTTAAATTTAGGGAAAGGTCTTTTTTCCACTTTAGACCTGTTTTTCTGTGCAAAGTTCCAACTAGCCTTATTGATTTTAGCTATTCTATCTACGTTGTACTTAGCGAGTTTACCAAAGTTTGGTGTCCATGTGTTGAACTTGTATGTGGTCTTAACCCCTCCGGTAGCATCAATGGAGACATCCATATTTGTAAGATATGGACCAGAAGCGGCGAATCTTTCTCCTATGGCACCCTCCGGTTTACCGACAGCCTCAATCATACCGGCTTCTGTTGGTGCGACCTCACCGGCTCCAGCAGTGGCAACTATGTTGCCCATGTTTTGCAAAGCACCATAGCCACCGTAGGTCTCTGGACGCATGGACTCGTCTCCTTGTACCTCAGCCTTACCTTCTGGGGAATATCGTCCAACAAGTGTGATCCAAGGCCCATAATTGTATCTATTGCTTTGCTGGGGTATTCCAAACTTGTGTGGTATGAGATTGTCTGGTGGGATTTGGAACTGTAAAACACCATTAAAACCGGGGGTCAGGTAGAACTCAGGCCTTATACTTATACCAAAGAAGTATGCGGCCATAACACTAAGCCCGAAGTCGGGAGTGGTTATAAAGTCGTAAGCCTTGACAACACCACCGGCCTTAAAGTTGGCAAACCACGTCCCGCCAGAATAATATTGCTCCTTATCGGGACTTCCTTTAGAGCTTACTATGAGTCCCCCAAATCCTCCTCCAACTTGGAATTGAGTGGATGGGCCACTTCTTCCGTTGGCATAATCGCTTCCTAGACCACTATAATCTGACCAACTGTTCTTGGGGTATGCGACCATAGACTTCTGTTTACCCTCACCGTCACGCATAGCTATATCATCAGCCAAAGGAAAGTTTACAAAAGCAGAGTCAGCTATTTCCCAAGCCTTTATCTGCTCAAAGTCTCCCGGTGGATTGTATACAGACTGTCTGAGCGTGGTTAACTCAGAAACAAGAGGAACCATAAATTCTTGACAATAAAAGTTATTTGCAACCTCTGAGACGCTTGAAAATATCGCATCATTTAGCTGACCAATAGCCTTGACAAACTGTTTTCTAGCTGGTCTAAAATGGGTCATTGCGGCATCATATACGCTTCCTCTTCCACGTGCCAGCAAGTTCAAAATATCTTTTGTGCCAGTAAAAGCCCCTGTCCAAGGACATGTAAACAAATTATTTGTGTTATATCCAAGTATATTCCTATTGGGTTCGACGCCAGCCATTGTTTCAAACGTTTTGTATATTTCCCAAACCTGCTTGCCGCCGAGTGCCATTCTTATTTCAAAAAGACTGGCCATGTACTGAAATCCTTCAAAGTCACCTTTGAGATTTAATCGAATCATTCCGGACGGATTGGCCCCCATTCCAGTGCCGTAGTTGCCTCCGTTTCCGTGAATCTGCATAGTAGTTCCAAAGGTCTTAAATTTACTAACACTAGGAGCACCTAGACTAGTAGGAAGAACACCCCAAACCGGAAAGGCACGCTCTACCCCAGCAACCTGATATCTGGTTCTTCTGCCGCCATACACCATTCTTTGTGTGGTAGCATCTGTAAGCTCTTCGCCAATACTGTAGCTCACCACTTTTGGGGGCGTGGCTGTTTTTGCGGCTTTCACCCAATCCGTAAGAGCACCGGGCGTAGGCTGCCTTGACTTATCTACGGTCATCACTTTTATAATGGGAAAAGTACTGCGAATTCCAGCAGGAGGATTCCAATCAAAATCGAAGCCGTGTGCAGCAATATCGTCAGACGCTATCGAGTTTCCCCAAAAAATGTGGCCACCTTCCGGTAGTCGTGCTAATCTTGCTGGCCGGATTGTTCGCAGGTCATAATAATAATCTACCTGAATAGCCTCGGCAATCTCGCCCATTAGACCATTAACACTTTGAACCGGACCTTTTACTCTATAGGAATCTTGATAGAAGCTCCATATGTCCTGAACACGATCCAACATTTCTTGGACATTGAGAGCATATTTAAACCCAGCAATGTTTATCGCACCGCTCAAAGGATGATCCTGCGGATGATCGTTTCTAGCTAGATCTTGTAGGGCAATCAAAGCTCTGTCAACCTCTAGTCCAGAACTATTAAAGTTTGAGTTACCAAAAAATCCTCCATAGAACGGATTTTCATAGTAGCCGAAGAGATTGTATACATTCTCTATGTTTCCATATACAACATTATTGCTTGAAATATTAGTGCTAAAGTTAAATTGATTTCCAGAGTTAACAAATAAATCTGTCGTGCCCATGAAATCTTCTAGTATTAACTGAACACCGTCCATGAACTTGGTTGGAGACTCTATTACAACATCATATTTTCTTCCACTACCAACGCTCTCGCTATAGGTATATCTTTGCAGAAAACCAGCCATGAACATTGTGCCATATTTAAAATAGACGGGAGTGCCTACCTTGGGCATGTTGAGAATCACATTGTTTTCTGGATCTTCAATGAGAGTAAATTGCATGGAACCCCCTTGACCTCCCCAGCCAATGCTGGTGGAAGCGTTTACAATATATGCCCCAAACATCATGATCGGGGAGGTTCCTGTATTGTTTGGCATTTTGTTCCGTTCCTAAAAATTATGGGGTGGGCGAAGGACCAAAGTCGCTCGTATCAGTCCCGACAGTTGCGTCAAATTCCACATAAACCCATTCCATAGAAAGACTATAGCTTCCGGTGCTTGGGCTCCAAGTTTCTGTTTTTTGTTGTTGATAACTGTTTGCCGGTTGATAGTTTGCAACTTGGCCTGCTGCGTTTGGCTTACTGGATCTATGATTTCTGGGCATTTGCAAGTCCAAACTAACAGAAACCCTTCTTTCTGGAGTCGTGGCCATGTCCTGAATCACTGGACCGTCTGCCTTCTCTAATACCGGTATAATAACAATTGTCTGGTTACTACCATCTATATTATCATAGGTTACATTTAAGCTTTCTGACACGGCGTTTGGAAAATTTATTACCGCATCATCATAAGCTACGGTATACGATATAGTACCATCTAGTTCGTTATGTGTTTCCGTCTGTGCTTTCGGCGTAGTTCTAAGGGTATAGCCGGTACTAAACGTATTGTAAAAATTGACTGCTGAATTTGTAATTGCCGATTTGAGTGTGGCAAAACTTGTTTTTGCGTTTGTATACTTGTCGTGTGTGTTTGATGTCTCCGGATGTGTCAAGTCCATGCCCTGTACACTTACACTTACGTCCACAGTATTGAACTCCGCTGCCGGATCTTGGTTCATAGAAAATTCAACCGTGTGAGTAGCTGGGTATCTTGTGGCCGTCCAACTGTCGGTCACTGAATAAGAACCTGCTGCAATGGCCTGATTTCTTGTTCTGACCTGATTATATGCCACATAATTGGCAAGAGACACAGACAGATCAAGAGCTTCTCCTCTTTCGTCTACCAACAGAGTGGTTTGCGTTAACGGATTACCGTCTATAAGCCTATCTTCAACAAACTTCTTGGCCCGCTGATAGTGCATCTTGCTTGCTTCGTTTTGTATGGCGGCGGCTTGAGCGGATAGGGTTCTAGATATCGTATAGGTTTTATAGGCCGTTGTGCCGTCCTCCGAGGAATAGCCGTCTGAGGCACTTATGTCCCAAGTCTCATCAAAACTTTCTATCCAATATATCTCGCTGGCCCCTTTTCCTACTTCCGGTTTGTACTCTCCGGTATGGTCTCCGTCATAAGATTGGGCAGTAATGCTGTAGGGCATACTCTGTGTTCCCATACTCGCTTCGTCTTGATCTGGGAAATTAACACTAATAATCTTAGTGTGTTTAAACTGCATGTCGGTCTTTCCGCCGTATGAATCAATGTCCATCAGGCCCTGTTTGCCCTCAAGTAGAAACATTAGCTCGCTTTGTAAAGAAAAAATAGCTGCCTGTCGTGCCCCTTTAGTGAGGTGGCTAGCTTCAGCGGTAATCAATGCCGTACCGGTAATTGTTATTTCCCACAAGTTACCAAGAAACAAAGAGTCTTGTGTTCTTCTTGTTCTATTTATAGATACGTTCGGATAAGGCCCAGCAACACCGTTGGTGGGTTGGATATCTGTGCCGCCAAATGTAAATGTGTCGCCACCGCTTGGTGTAAATGTTATAGCCATATTTTATTCCCTATGAGTCATATCCTCTAACATAAAGCGTCAATGCTCCTGAATGAGGAGGCTTTATTGATAACGGTATATTGTTATTGATTAAATCCGCACCTCTAGTCATGGTGGTAAGATGACCACTTCCCATTCTGTGATTTATATATAAAGAGATGTTGTTTGAGCAATTAAAATCTTTGTCCATATAAAGATCCATTGATGAAGTTTGAAGATCTCTGCTTGAAATATGCAGGTTTACAGTATTGCCGCCCTTTTCTGTATTGTTATTTATAAAACCGGGAGCACTAACAGTTGATCCAGATGTGGCCAGTGTAGCGGCCTTGACTAATGTCGGAGCAAACCCAGAAGCAAAAAGGTTTGCAGTCGATATTCCGGAACCTATTTTGTGTGGAACAACGGTTAGCGGAAATGTCTGATCCTTGTATGTACCGTTAGTAGTAGAGGGAACAGCCAAGGTTGCGTAACCCTGATAATCAGCCGCTCCTCCTCCAGCACCCGCTACACCGTCTATGTAAAAATCTAAATTTCCACTAGCTACTCTGGTGCGACCAATTACAAGTGGTATTTCAGCCGCCGGATGAGGATGTATAGTCAATGGTGCAAAAAGCGTACTCCCAGAGGGGGCCATTGCAACAAGGGTCATAGTGCCGGTAAAGTCTGGTCCACCAGTTATACTGAGCGGAAAGAGATTGTTGGCTGGATTCGCAAGGTTGCTACCTCTACTAGGAAGGGCGGGAGGACTATTTATGCCCTCGTTACCGGGTCCCGGTACAGCGATGCCCCCAACGACACTGTCGTCTGTGGGATTATTTACGTTAAAAGCACCAGTAAGTACGCCCATTATCCTGCCCTGAAATCTTTGTTGAGTCTTGTATCTAGTTCCGACGATATTATTTCGGAAAGTCTTGGCGTTATAGCGTCGGCTATGACTTTCTTCAAATGGTCCGCGTTTTCCACCTTGAACGCCAAAGACATGTCTCCGGAGAAGTTGTGAGTCAGCGTCATTCCGCCCTGTATAGCATTTGCTAAGTTATTCATAGATTCAGTAAACGCCGAGAATTGGCTGACTACAGAATCTATAGACGATTGGAATGTGGCATTAAAATTATTTAGAACCTCTTGCAAGCCAGAAGGATCTAATATTATGGCGGCGGCTCCATCGTTCACTTCTCCACCATTCTGTTTATATTGAACTCCACCAACTAGTCCACCCCTAGCAAAACCGGGTACTCTACCTCTGTTTAACGAGGACATAAATCCAGTTCCATATTGTTGAACAGACCCCTTGCTCATGACAAATTCGCCCGGTGTCAACATGGCAGGAACAGTATCTGAACCGGCAACAGATCCACCAGTCGCCATCTTTACTATATTTTTATCTAATAGGTATTTAAGCTTACTCTCGTCTCCTCTTCCAAGACCTAAGTCCTTTATGGCATCTGCTTCCGCTTGTGCCTCTTCTTGAGCAGCAGCCTGTTGGTCTTTAGCGGCCTGACCTTTCATGCGGCCTATCAGAACCTTCCAAGGAAGAACTCTTGGGTCTTTCTGTTCTCCTTGATCTGGAGTACCTTCAAAGAGAGTTTTTACTTTGTCATAAAAACCCTGTGCTTCACTAGAGGCCTGTTTATTTCTGTTTGCTTCTGCTTTAATCTGCTTAAATATATTATTATATTCTACCGCAGGATTAAGTTTTAGTGCTCCACTTCTTTGTAGCAGACTTCCTGCAAACTTAGTGGCGGGACCATTCACTCCACCAATAGCCTTTGTCATGTTAGCTATGTCGTGAAAAAGCGAATCGCTTCTTCCTTGGTATATTTTTAGACCTTTTTTGACACTCTCAAATTCAGCCTTTGTGGGTGGCCAGTCTGTATCGACGGCAGCTACTTCTGCACTAAAATCAGCCGGTCTGAATGTGGTTGGCAATATTCCGCTTACAAATTTTGAGTCACGTATAGCCCTGTTTAGATTCTCTAACTGGATGCCCCCCTGCATATTGGAGGCGTTTATAACACCCTTTTTGGCTAAATCTTTTATATATGCGGCAGCCTTTCTGGCTTCTTTGTCATCCATACCAAAGCCGTCCTTCAGGGCACCTAGTATGTGTCCAGCCTTACCTCCTGACAGTTGTGATATAAAGGCTTGCTGTAATGCTCCTGATTCTGGCAAATTAACAACACCACCCATAGCACGATATATAGGACCACCCATACTCTTAGCAACAGAAGAAACATCCCCATTATTTAGAGCAGATAAAGTTCCTACGCCGATCTTGTCTACCGCAGACTTTCTGATTACAAACTCGCCGGGGGTTAGCATGGCTGGAACTGTGTCGGTCCCCTTTGGTTTGAATATGCTGTTCATTATTCCGCCGGTATTGCGATACTGAACCATTCCGCCTCTAGCCAGTCGTTGGTTGGGAGGCAGTGCGGCAACAGCATCTTTACCGGCCTCGTCTCTGATTTCTTTGAGAATCGGTGCGATAGTGGTCTTTAATGCCTCAGCAAATTTGTCCCCCATACTAAACATTTCGTTCTGATAGTTCGTGTCTTCGTCGCCTTCGTCTCTTTGCTTTTTGACAGACTCTACCGCCTTAGCAATAGCATCTAGTTTAGCTTGTTCTAGTCGAACAACTTGTTCGGCGGACGCACCTCCCTCTTTGGCCTTTTCGATTGCCGCATCCATGAGCCCACCGAGTGCCTTATTGACATTTTTTGCGATCTCGTCGTCGCTCATATCGTCTATTTCATCATTGTTACCGCTCTCAAGCTGGAAGCTACCCGACTCAACCTGAGCCGCCTCTGCAAAACGATCTCTTTGTACTTGAGTGGTTCCGTCTTCGGAAAGCCTATTTTGATTAAACTTGGCTATTGAGGTGTTAATCATTGCTTCGGCTTCACCGGCTGCTGTGCCCTGAATTGCCGTTCTCCTTGCATCCTGAGCGTCTGGATCTTGTAGATCACTCAGCTTGAGCGTAGCCGCTTCAAGATTCTTAGTGGCTGTTGCAAGATTGGCTACTTCTGTTTTCAGTGCTTGCTCCGCAGCAGCTAAATCAGTTTCAGCTTGAGCAAGAGCTTGAGCAAGTTCTTTGTCTTTCTGGGCGTTTTCTTTGTCTTGCTTGGCTTCTTCTGGGGTGCCTTGCATTGCAGCCGCAGTATCTGTCTTCATGTCATCTTTGGTGTTCTGAGCAATTTGCTCTAAGTATTTGACCTGATTTTTAGCGTCTTCCGCCAATGCCGCAGCAGCAGCCTCTTCCTGTACAGCCAGAGCTTCAAGCTTCTGAACCATTTGCTCTTCGGCTGACCCAGCAGCAACCTGCTCTCCAACCTTCTTGGCTATCGCTGGATCCATTCCCATTCGTATAGCCTCGTCTTCAGCAAACTTTGCTTTGAGTTCTCGTCCCGTTTCACCACCGGGGCCTATTCTAACATCACTAAGCTGATCTAGTAGACCTCCAACTTGTGCTCTTTGTTGCTCTGTTGCACCCTGAATACCGCCCTGTGCCATGGCTTGATTTAGAGTGGCATAAGATTGTCCCATGTCGAACCGCTGCTGATCAGAGCCAAAGGCGAACTTCTCAACCTGATTTCCAATCTGCTTTCTTTCTTTTCTTAGCTGGTTGAGTTGTGCTTCTATGTCTGCGGCTTTTGCACTTTGATCAGCCAATCTTTCAAGTTCTCCTCTTACCCTATTAGCAGCCGCACCAGCTTCATTAGCCTGTTGAGTAAACTTAGCTGCACCTTCAGAGTCTCCAGCAGCCGCAGCGTCTCTTGCGTTTTGTTCAGCCCGCTTTGCTTCTGCGTCCAGTTTCTTTAACGCATCACGGTTAGCACCAACGTTTCCGGCTCTTGCACCGGCGTCTCTAGCACGTCTACCCAGAGCCTCATCACCAACTAAATTTCTATCTCTTTCCCTTCTGTCAGCATCATCACTAAGGCTCTGTAATGTTGGAGTTCCACCTCTTGCCTTTGCTACTCTTTCTCGGCCCTTAGCCGCAACGGAAGCCTGTCTAGCCACAGCATCGGCATATCTGCCCTGAGCGTCAATGATTAAATTGTTGATCTGCTGAAGTTTTTGCAGGTATTGGTTTTGTACTTCTACTGCTCTTTGTAAAGCTTCTAGGTCAGCACCAGCAACTTCCTCTATGTCACCAATAAGCTCCTCAACCTGTTCAAACGTGAGCCTGTCGGTCCCGCTTTCTTTCAGCATTTCATCTATTTTTCGCTGTATATCTGCACCCAGATTAAGCTTTGAGATATCTACTCCAGCAATGCTAGCATTGATCTTATCAAACAGCTCTTCCGCCTGAATTCCCCTACCCTTTGTGAGGTCTTGCTGATAGCCCTCAAGTATCTCTGGTATATTGTTAACAAGCTCTTGGGCGACCTTGACTCTCGCTCCTATTCTCTCGGTACGATCTAATATGGCTTGCTCATTTGGGTCTTTAGCGACACCGGGCGAAGTCTGCTCAATACCAAAATTGATAGCATTCATTCCCTTTTGGACCGCAGATTCTAGCACATCTGGTGTAACACCCTGAAGACCCTGACTCAAAGCATCAGAGTTTATTTCAACACTAATTTTTCCGCCTGTGGTAACGTCTCCAGCGTTCTCTATTTGAGCGAAATTAGCGGCAGTAGCGGTGGCTCCCATGAGCATGCTGTTGAAGCCTCTTATGACTCTCTGCGAATCTTGCAACGCACGCCTTTTGGCTCTTTCTTCAACAATACTCCTTAGATTTTCCGCCGTCATCCTCTTTCTGGCGGTTATGTTTTCCTGCATCTGTTTGTTTAGCTTTGCTTGGCTGACCGCTATTTCTGCGTTTCTTTTTGCTATGAGACCCTGTTTGAGATCCAAATCACCAGCGTCATCAGCCTCTTGAATATCTCCTTCAAAACGCTTCTTGATTATATCGTCAATTTGCTTCTGGGCTAACGCCAACTTGTTCGGAAGACCCGAAGCCTGAACTGCGGCATCATTCATAAAGGCGGTAACGTCGTTAATACCGTCTAAAGCCGCTGGATCGGCCTCAAACATTTCGCTCATGCTTTCGTTTACGGCTGCCAGCATTTGCTGTCTCAACTGACTTTCCTGCTGGAACAGTTTGTTAAGCAGGTCATTATTAGCTTTTCTAGCCTCTTCTTCTTGCTTGGCAAGCTCTTTAAAGTTGGCTACTTGGTCTTGCGTGTCAGCATCCAGAGGTTCGCCACCTTCTTTTACTCTGCCCTCGTCTGTTAACAAACCCTTCTCTCTAAGTAGATTCTCAAGTTCGACTCTTTTCTTAGTAGAGGTTTCAATTCTATCGGCATTATCATCATAAGTCGAGCTTAAAGCTTGAACTCCATTACTTAGTAGAGATAACGACGCAGCAGCAGATAAAGAGTTATCTTTGGCTGTCTGCATAGCCTTGTCAAACTTATCTATCCCGCTCTTTGCTCTAAAAGTACTTCTAGCGTAACCACCAGAAACTTCTGCAAGAAGAGCTTGTTCTTTTGCTAGTTTTCGAGCCTCTTCCTCGGCATCGCCAGTAAAAAACGCCCACGCTACTCCAGCAGCGGCGGCAGCTCCGGCTAGACCTATAAGTGCAAGACCAACAACGTTACCAACCACCGGAATTGCCTGCAATGCACCTCCGGCTATTAAAAGACCTGTAGTAACAGCGGCAAGACTTCCTACAACAGCGGCAGATCCAGCGACTATATTGGCGTTGGATTGCCCAACTTTTTCATTTACGGCAATATTCATTTCGGCACCGGCTGCCTCCTGTCTGGCCGCAACAAATTTTTCCTCGCTGGCACCGCCCTGTGGGCCTCCAATTTTTTCTAGCTCTGCGTCTCCAACTTTATTTGCCGCCTCTAGCTGTTGTTTGAAACGTTCGGTCGCCATTGCGGTTTGTGCCATGATCGCCGTATAAGCCACCCCAGCAACAGCAAGAGAAGCCGTAACGCCAGCCAATATGCCTGTTCCAACTCCACCGCCCATTCCGCTTTTTATCTTGCTCCCTATGCCCCCTTTTCCTTTGCCGCCCTTTGGAGCTTTTGGGGTCTTCTTGCCCATGTCTAAGTCGTCAGTTATATCGCTCCCACCTTCGCCCGGGCTAATCTTGTTAAGCTCATGAGCCGCTTTCAAGGCCGCTTTACCTAATATAGCGGCTGCCCCAGCAGCGGCAGCGGCCTGTACTGTGTTTTCACCTACCGCAACGGCATTGGCTGCTCTAGCGGCTTTTTCTGCAAGCATACTAGTTACACTAGCAACAACCTGTAATCCCAAACTGGCTATTTCAGCACCTATAGCCAAATAACTAGTGACAACATTTAGACCCGCTTGGTAAACCTTTTTTGTGCCTTCATCCAGATTACCCATACTTTGTATAAGAGTACCAGCTATCATGGTCAAGCCAACAGCAGCACCACTAACACCAGAAAGAGCACCAGAAGCTTTGTTTAACTTGCTGCTAAAGCTTCTCATTCTTGTTTCTTGTGCCTTATAGTGACCAATCAGCTTTTTCTGTGCTTCTTGTTGCTTCTTGATCAACTGGGGACTTGGGCCACCGCCACCGCCGCCTCCACCACCGGTTCTTCCAGACGCAGTTGGTGCGGCTTTTCTTTTTTGTGCTAATTCTGCACTGGCCTTCTCAAGCTCTTTTTCTGTTATCGCACCCGAAGCATAAGCCTCTTTAAGTTTTTGCGATTCCGCCTCGATCTCTTCTTGAAACTTTGTACCAGCCTCCAGTGCCTGAGCATAGGCTATTTGTTCATCAATACCGTTATTCAATGCCATGCGGTATTCCATAGCGGCCTTTTGGCCCGCTCTTGTCTCTTCACCAAGTGCGTCAAATTCTGCTGACAAGGCATCTGCTCTTGCGGATACTTCGGCCATCTCGTCGCCAGAAAACATACTGAGAGCACCCTTATCGCTATCATCTATGCCTCCAGCACCAGCGGCTCCCGAAGGTTTCTTACCGGTTCTTTGTGCTCCCGGTCCAGCCGATGTAATATCACGGTGTGCAGCAAGCATAGCTTGATCCAAGAGTTCGGCTTCATCCGCGACAGAATCCACACTTCTAGCAAACTTAACCAAAGCTGCACGTTGAGCTTCTGGATCTAAGTTCATTCGATCTAGTTCTGATGTGATAGCATCAAAAGCGGCGGCGTTCTTTTTTGCAGCAGCGTTAACTAGTGCCAAGTCTTTTATGGACGTTAGCCCAAAATCACCCGACTCCACCGAGCCACCGTTTGCAAAACTTTGAATACCAACCGCACCACCTTTATTGAATTTAGCGACCCCAGTTTTGTTCATCTTATGTAGGTTGGTGTATCCAATACTTTGTGCCGCCGACTTATTTATAACATACTCACCGGGCGTCAATAGTGAAGGAACGCTGTCTCTGCCCGATACGCTTCCACCTGTGGCTTTTTTGGATGGTCTCAGTTGTGACCCAAGATCGCTAGCGGCGGCTGAATAATTCTTGCCCGCTAATCCTAGCTCTCTTGCAACTTCTGTATTGCTTGCGTCTGCGGGAAGAGCAGCTATAGCTTGCCCTATCTTTTTATCAATCACTCCTTGAATTGAATTCAATGCCTCTTTTGTCTCAAAGTTTTCCACCTTCTTAGTGAAACTAGCAACATTGTCATTAGTAAACGAGGACTTTGCATCACCGGGATTACTGGCATATTTGGACAATCCAAACTGTTCCGCAAGACCGCTACCCAGTCCAGAAGGAAAGTCAAAGTCTTCACTAGCAGATCTGTCGTAAGGAGGGCTACTTCCAAAGCTAAGTAACGATGCCTCAAATAGATTTCCAACAACATTATCTATATTTGCAGTTTTAAGTATTTTGGCCTGATCCGGAATCGACCTACTTCCTAGTTCGCCCCCAATTTGTGCTGTGGCGGACTGCACTGTGTCTCTAACGCCCTCTAGAATTGTCTCTTCCATACCAAGGGCTATAGTAGGCTCTAGCGAGCCAGCCGCTAACATAAACCCACTCTCAACACCCTGAGTAGCGTTGATCATTTCTTTTACTTCAGCGTTTAGTTCCTTTACGACCGAATTAGCATTCTTTTTCTTGGCGGCTGTCTTTAGGGCGGCGATCCTCTCGTTAGCGTTAATTGATGCACCTATAGCACCCTTGCCTAATTTACCCATGACCTGCTTGTCTCTTCCTTCAGGTCTTAGGAAGGCACCGGTATAGGTGTTCATTTCTCCAGATTCTAGCTTGGCTTTGATATCGTCCGATAGTTCTTCAACAAGACGAACAGAGGCACCTTCTGAACCCTTTCCCTTGATGCCCTTCACGTTCTTAAACGCTCTTCTGTTTGCCGATAACTCTTCTCTGATTTCTGCTCCATCGTTAAATCTGTTTTCATTCATTGCATGAAGTTGAGCGGCACCCAGCTTAGCAGCACTACTCTTTTTGATAACAAATTCGCCGGGAGTAAGCATTGCGGGAACAGTGTCTCTGTTTCCAGTACCCGGAACAAAACCACCTCTGGCAAACTTAGAAACGCTGCCGCCACCACCACCGCCACCAAATAGACTTACTAAACCGGGAGCCAAGTTCTTGCCCAACTTGATTGCCGCAACAGAGGTTAATAGAGGTAACACGTTCTCCAGAGACGAGGCAAAACTTAAAAACGCATCCGCTAGTGACAATACTGTCTTAGCAATGGATTGAAATGTATCGCTGCCTGTAAACTTACGCATAAGAGCATCGAAGGATTCTGCGACCTTCTGGAATTGAACTGCTAGCGACTGCTGTGCGGTTTGTGCGTCTTTAGATGTTGACCCCATAGAGTTGTTGGCGACGGCCAAGGCCTGTTCAGCAACAGCATATTGTTTGATAAGAGGAATAACTTTACCGATCTGACGAAAACCACCAAGCTGCTCGACGATTTCATTAAATCTAACGTCTTTTGGGTCTAATCCAGCCAAGCCAGCGGCTAGGGCTTCGACAGCTTTCAATGGACCGACAAACTTGCCCTCGGCATCAGAAAGGCTTATACCCAGTTGTTCTAAGGCGTCTATAGTTTCAGTACGCTGCAACCTAGTAAAGATAGTTCTAAAACCGGTTGCAATCGTCTCCGCAGACTCACGAGTAGTTTGTCTAACAGAAGTGAACAATGCGATAAGCTCGTTTAGATTACCACCGGCGGCTTGGAACACACCACCGGTACGCCTGATAGCACCAATAAGGTCCGCAGACTCAACAGCAAAGTTCTTAGAGACAGCATTGATGGCGTCGAGAGAAGCCTCAAGAAATCTGATGTCTTGTCCTGTCTTTGCTGCCTCTCTACCAAACTGATTGAGGATAGCAATAGCACCTTCGGTGGTATCTATAATGTTGTCAAAACTAGGAGCTAGGGTAGTGTTAGCTAACACTTCCATGGCCTGTTTTGTTTTTAGGGCACTTAGACCGGCTTGAGATAAAACTCTAGCGGTTTCCAATAGACTAGCGTTGGCTACCCCCATTGTTGTAGATATTCGTGTAACTTCGTCAGATAGGCCCTTAAGCTCTTTAACAGATTTGCCAGTAACCTGAGAGATCTTAACCATCTCTCTTTCAAACTCTATTGCTGCACCAACAGAATTTTTGATGGCTCTGGCCATGCCTATAAAGGCACCCGTAGCAACAGTTATAACACTGAACCTACGGGCAGCCTCTGCAATATTCCTATTGAGAAGGTTCATACTCTTGGCAGAGTTCTTGGCGGTTTTGTCCACAGACTGCAATTGACCATTTATAGCAGCCAGACTTTTAGCGTTGCTCTGCACGTTTACTGTTGTAGTGACGTTGCCGAGCTGACTTTTTATCTGGTTTGCTACTTGGCTAACATTGGTTGGTGCCTGTAACTGAATCTGTGCCGTTAAGTTGAAACCTGCCATTTTTGCCTTCTTAATAGTTTTACGTAAGAAAAATGCTAGTTTTTTCCTACAATGCCATCCCTACATTTATTACACAATTATTAGGCTTCTGTGTCAGTTTCTGCCTTAGTAGTTTTTCTCCTTCTTTTAGGCTTTTCTTCCACGGTCTCTTCCGCTACCTCTTCTTCGGTAGCATCGGCAGCTTCGGGCTCTTCAACGGCAACCTTTGGAGGCTCTACAGGCTGACCTTTGTCGTCTAAGAATGGCTTTCTCGCTTCGGTTCCAACCTTTTCCCAAGAAATATTACCATCTTCGTCTTCGACTTCGACAAGTTCTTCGCCATCCCTGTTGACGTAATAACGCTTATCAATGTCCTGATCTTTCTGGGCCTTCTTGGTTTTGTAGGCAACATAACGACCCTCTTCGCTAATTAGTCTACCTTCTGAATCAACTAAGTGCCCCTCTTCGTTGACAAGACGTAGATCCTCATCGACAAATTCAAACTCCTTCAGAAACTTGTTTTCTGTTAGTTTGGTGTCATAATCTGGATCAAGACCATAAATCATATTCGCTAGTTGACCAGCAGCCTCCATAACCCAAGGCTGATCTGCGGATTTATCGTAGTCATCTTGTGTTGGAAAATAAGGCTCTCTAGTGTTTGGGTTAAGCATACAAAGTCTAACAAGTTCTGCAAACCTAGCATTATCTGCCTGTCCCTCTGCTGAGTTTTGGTCAAGCGTATTTCTTTCAGACAAGAAGTCTCTGAACTGAGCCCTGACAGTTCTAAGTTCCAGTGCTATAGCTTTGGCCTCTGATAAACGAATACCACCACCCTTAAGAGTCGTTTCCATTTCGGTTATCTTTTGTACGTATGCATCGTTTTGTTTTTGTTTTTCTTCGTTCCAGATTCCTTGTGCTTCCATGTAATCAGAAAGTTTTTGTCTCAAAAGAGCACCAGAGTCAAGTGCCTTTCTAAAGGCTTTGTTATACTCGACCTGAGAGTCTCTATACTCTTGAGCACTAGCCGTTTTAAGCATAACTTTGACTTCGTTTCCATCTTTATCTTCGCTTGAAATAATTACATTATCCGTCATTTTTTTCTCCTAAGTTTCTATTGGGTTGACCGGGTTCTTTAACCGGCAAGTTTATGTAATGTTTTTTTCTGTTGATATCATAGTTACTAAATTCTATTTCCAGATTTCTTATCTGGGTGTTTCCTCTATCTAGTATTTTAGCTCTGGCTTCTTCATATATCTCCTTTAAGTGTCTTTGTTCCTCTGTTAACTCAGTGTCCCCATCTGGATCAAAACCCCACAAAAATCCAAAACCCTCTTCTATAGTAGATAAGGCACCTATCATCGTTGTCTGTATTTTCTTTTTAGACGACTTAAACAGTGTCTCTCTAGATACCTCTTTCTTTCTCTCTTCCCGCATCTTTTTAAGGTCTAAAGATTTTTGCAGAAAGGAGTTGTAGTCTTGGTTCTGATTCATCTCATATTATCTCCTGTTCATATTTCCCATCGCAGCTTTTGTTGAAGCCACTCTTGCTATACTAATATCCTGTTGCATGTCGGGCAGATCTCTGATGTGAACCAGATCTCCGCTGGCATTTTGTATTGTGTTCTGTCTATTTATGATTGTTGATCTGGCAAAAGGATCATTTAGGTCGAAAATTTCATTGGCCTGTTCTTGGTCTTGGGCCATTAGGAATATCTCTTGTGAGTTCTTGATCTTTTCGTTTCCAGACAGCATATCATCAATCTCTCTTTGTTTCTTGTCTTTTTCATATTTTCTTCTCTGTAATATGAACCAGCCGTCTAAACAATCGTCATCCTCTATTGCTTTCTCTTTAGGTGCGTCTGGGCTTTCGTACACATTATCATACATTGACGAGTATTGGCATACCGCTAGCTGATTTGCATCCAAGCACGAAGAAGGTTTACCAAAAACGTCTCCCCTTTTCTTAGACGATGTCCACATAGAACGGAAAGGTTGAGATCTAGCTATCTTTCTGAAAGTGGCCGTATCAATAACGTGCTCACCATATATATCCATAATTCTAGATATAGAAACCTTTTTAAAATCAAACAAAGAGCCGTCTTCGTTTTTTGTTGTTTTAGAAATTATCCAGCTCTTTCTGGCGAAATTAGCAATCCCCTTGCAAGTAACATGATTTAACTGTTTCTTTTTGTGGATAGCTTGCCCTAGAAGATGCTCTGTGTGTCTCAGTTGCCGTTTTATTCCAAATAGCTTTTTGGCACTGTAGAAATTTTTAAAAGCTTGCACCTTTAATTCCTCTATCTTTTCCTCGTAATCCTTGGCGGCCTTCTCGTCGAGAGGACTCCACAGGTCATTATTTATCAATAGCTCAAGAATTTCTTCTTCTATGAACACACCACCAAAATACGCTTTATCGTAATACTGGTCGTATATATCGTAAGAAGCCTCTAATATTTCTTGGCTTGGTTCTTCTATAAATAAAACAAGATCGCCTAGCCTTATGCGTAGGCGACCCTGTATAATTCTGTTCAGAACTCTTTCGTAGTAAATATCATCCAAATTAAAATCCTAAGTCCTAAAGTTAAACTACATTAGCTACCGCCGTTAACGGTCAAGCTATTGAAGTTAGAGAAAGAGTAGCTAACCGTAGCGTTTCCACCACCGGTGTCTCCACCAGAGTAAGAAACAGATGCTAGCTTGTTCTTGGTTCCCAAGTTGAGAACCGTACCAGCAGTATCCTTGATCACGATCTCTTCATTAGAAAGGTTAGTACCGTTTCCAGAAACTGTCATCAAGTCACCAGAGGTAGCAATGATCTCGAATTCTGAGGTAACTTCGATTGGGAAAGTAGCATATCTTGTATAGGGGCTAAATCTTCCCAATTCCAAGATGTTTTCTTGACTCATGTCAGTACTCACACTGCAAGACTGCATGTGGAATCCGCCACCAAGTCCAGTTGCGTCATCACCCCTTTGCTCTTTGAGAATAGCGGGTAATGTAGAACCTTCAAGGTCAACGTTGTTACGACGAACAACACCAGACTTAGGAACATCAGATCCGCTGAATACAGAGGTATGGTTAGTAGCTCCCCATTTTGTACTTGCTGTTGTGCTGGTTTCGTTATTAACGGAGTTCCAGAATCTGTTGTTACCAACAAGGGTAACGGACTCAGTAGCACTTCCATCAACACTGTAACTATAAGATACAGAAGATGTATACATTCCAGAGTTCCAGCAGATATTTCTTGGAGCACCAGTAGCGTTGGAAACACCGTCATCATAAATAGCGAGATAAACATCACACTTATTTTTAGAGGCTGTAACGAGGTCAGTTTTACATGCCCCATTACTAGCCAAGTCAAAGATCAGCTTTTCACCGTCGATAACTTTTTCAAGAGTTACCTCGATATCGGCAACGTCTTCGATATTTTCATAGATATTAAGCTGTCCCATTTCAAAGACTTGGTCTAGAGTAAAGTTGGCTGACATGCCAACACTCTGCAAGCCCAAGACGACACCTCCGGAAGCAGGAGCTGCTCCCTCAGCGACGATACAGACAGCTTGACAAGCATAGAATATTCTTTGATTGCGAGCCATTTTTTATGTTCTCCTGTTAAAGTTTGTCCTCTGGTAAGGCCACTACTATATACACAAAAACGCTCTAAAAGGGTTTAACTTCAGTGGTGCAGCGAGCCGTTCCCATATATAAATCAGGCGAAAGCTCTACAATAGTAGACCCTCTAGAGTCGTGAATCCAGCATTTTCTACGATCCCAAGAGTGAAACTGAACAAGATTAGGGTAAAGACCACTGGGGATAGCATTGGGCCTTAATTCGTTCCTGTAATTAAACGGGGAAGCACCAGAAATAGCCACTTGAGTTGGATCAAATAGTGTCAACGATCTATCGTTTTGGGTTATGATGGTATCTACTATATTTGTACATTCCCAGTGATTTTCAGCCATCACATAAAAAACAACGTCACTATTAACCCATTGACCACCGCCCAAAGCATACGGCTTGACAGATGTAGCCGGAACAACCTCAATAGCAATAGCAGGAAGCTGAACTCTAGTTTGACCAAGCTTCATCCATCCACCAGAGCCCGAAACCTGAAAGTCCTCTTCGTTGCGAAAAGATCTTTGCTGTAACTGTTGGAACCAAGATATACCTTGTGCGGGAACAACTTGTACCCACTTATGGCTGTATTCAAGATGAACAGAACTGGTTGATGACAACGCTGAATCAAAAACAACTCTACCGTTGGGATAATCAACATAGAATGGTTTAGTAACATTACCCGTAGCGTAAAAAGTATTGTCTACATAGACGCCAGAAATGGTTATTGGTTGCTGAGTGGTGCCATCTATACCTGACTCCCAAACCCAGTTTTGTCGATAGCCCTCCCAGACCTGACCAGCCGTATAATTAGGAGAGTCCACTAGTCTTAGCTTGTGTCTGTCTCCACCATATATTCCAGACTGAGGCACGCTAATATTGTAAAACTGACCCGCGTCCAAAAACCCCCAATCATAAAAGGTTATGAAATTATCTATTAGGATATTTGAAAGCTTGGCATCTTGAGCGTTGCTTGTATATAAGAGCTTTGTATCGGGAGTTCCTACCATTTTTTATAATCCCTTTTTTAATATGTCTGTAATCTGAGAACCCGCCCTCTCTATGGCTCTTGTAATAAAATTATCGTTTGCAGTACCGGAAAAAGCACTATTTACTTTATATGGAGCGAATTTTTTTCTCATTCTGGCACCGCCAGATCTTCCATATGAACCAAACTCAACGCCAAAGTCTGCTATTAAAATTGTGTCCCCAGCAATAAGTAGCCAACGAAGCCAAGGTATACTGCCCCCGTCTATCTTCTGTTCTGCAAATGAGGACGTTAAAAGATTTGCAAAGTCAGAAGGCTGCATAGTAATAGTGATTCCACCCACAAGATTAGCATCAACCTTTTGAACCTCTATTTCAAGAGTATCTAAAACAGCGTTAACAATATCAAACGCAGGGTTATAAGTTAAACCAAACTCCGCCGCCAGTAGCCCGTTTTGAAGAGATACGATCTCAGGAGAACTTAAGAGTGCCGACTTAATTGGGGGAATAAGATTGCTTTTAATTTTGTTGGTAGACTTTAGTAGAGCTACATTAATATCCCTAGAGAGAGCCTTTTTTATTTCTTTCTCTATTGTCTTGTTTGACTCTATTATTTTTAGTCCAGTCTTAGCCATTCATTCTATTCCAAAAAGTTACAGCGTATTTTGTTGGGTTTTGCTTAAATCCTTGGGGGTATGATGGCCCACCTCTCTGATATCTAGCACTAGTATCGTAGTTTTGAATTCCGTCGTACTGGGGTATCATATACTTACATTTTTCTATTTTAGGTAGAATAGACATGTCGCAAATAGTCTGTACTGAACCGTCTGGTATCTCTAGTGGTATACCTATATTCACCCATGACTTTCTATCATAGTATATCCTGAGAGAAACGCTTTCCTTCGCCTCTACTGCCTTGTATCCCTTGCCTCCACAATACGGACAAGGCATACCCCTCTCAAACGGATATGGTCCTCCGGGCTTGTAAAAGCTAACAGATCTATTTCTTGTTCCCATAGTGTCAAGATAACAGTTGGGACACTGCTCTTTCTTTTCTGGGTACACCAAAACTGCTGGCCTAGTAAAAAGGTCAACAGCCTCGTTGTACGTATTAAATACTCCACTAGGGATACTTAAAGGCATTTTATACTATCCTATAGGTAAGGTGCCCATTAACGTTTCCAGCACTGTTGGTTAATTTAAGAGCCTCGCCCGCATTTGTAAATAGCGTGGTGTCTCCAATGTTTGAAGAAATACCACCATTGGCTGCAAGGGTCATTCCGCCTGAAAGAGAATTACTGTCGGACTTCCAAGTGACCGTAGTAGCCGAATCGGTGACTATGGTGTAACTTAGTACCTCTACCGATCTATTTGGAGTCGCGGCGACAAGTGTAGCCGTTGTTGCACCAACATTAATCGAAAGGGTCAATGCGTCATTATGAAACTTAGCTGAGTCTGCCGGTAAAGCCATCGTGTTCTGATTTATTCCTCCACTGACCAACTGCCCTTTATCGAAAGTTCCAGTATTTGAAGTAAAGGTTACTCCGCCGCCCTCGTTAAACGAGGTGCCTTTGATGTTTGCTGTAACAGCCATTTTATGTTCTCCTGATTAAGTTGTTTTTAATAATATCTACCATTGAAGCCATTATCGTTGTAGCCAACTCCCCAGCTAGCAGGACTGTATGGCCCAAGAATAGCGGTTCCGGCTGGCGTACCATCTCCACTTCCTTTTTCGTAGTTGTATTTTTTTAGTAGTTCGTCATACTTAGCACAAAAGTCTTTATACATTAGGTTTAAGCTAGAGGTAACTCCTCTTAGATCAATGGCAGATGGGCCGTCTTTGATAGATATTGCATTAGAAGACTCTGTTTTAACTTCGCTACCAAGTAATATGCACGCACTTTTGTATGTGGTCAATACATTAAAGTCGGTATCCACCTTTGATATAGGATCCGGAGAAATGGTCAAGGCATTCATATCAACGACATAATTATTGTTGAATGGGGCGTCGTTTATGACATTATATGCTCCAATCACCAAAACCTGCTGTAGTCTAGTGTCTGTATATTTTGCCGAATCTAAATCGCCTATAAGCGTTCTAAGCATCAGGACTAAATCTGTTGTCCAAGCCATATTGTTTTCCCCTTTTAAACCTATTACAGATTTTTAAATACTGTAAAATTATGAATGTCGCTATGGTAAACCGTTGTCGCATAGTTTACTTTTGCTTGAAGTTTCCAAGTTCCCGCAACCGCTAAGTCTCCAGCAACCGTTTGATATTTTATTTTTCCGTCAGTCCCATCGGTAAGAAATGAAGCGGTTTTTGTTACGGTGGTATCGTTTGGACCCATTAAAAGTAAATTTACCGAAGTGGTCGGAGCAAGATTAACAATGGTCCCGCCTTCTTTCACGGTAATGATAAAGTTTGTGCCAATGTCATTAACATGTATTTCATTTGCTGCCATGTTCTTACCCTAACCTAAATTAAATGTTATATTTTCTCGTATATTTATTTCCGCGTCAAAGTCCCTTGATGTGTCTATATTTGCGACAAAATCAGATCCTGTATTAATATACACAATAAAATCTACTGAAGACGCAATTCTGTCCATTCCGCCCCTAGCGGTCAATGAAGCCGAAGACGATAAGCTGGCTGCTCCAAATTGCCCAGTTCCACCTACCGCAACTATATTCGCTGAAGCGTCTAGTGAAGATGCTCCGTGTTTTACTCTTCCGGCAGATGCGGATATTGTGGCTGAGCCCTGAATAGAAGCACTTCCAAACTTATTTATCTTTCCTGATGGCGAGACACTTGCGTCAGCCGACAAAGAAGAGGAACCCTTTTTGATTACCGTTCCGCCCGCAGATACAGTTCCGGTACAGGAAATTGTGGCGGCTCCGTAGTCTACCAATCTACCGGCAGCCTCTAGAGAGGCAGAAGCTGAGATACTAGCTCCAGACCTCTTTACGGCTTTCGGATCGGCAGACATTGACGCTGTTGCAGAAAGAGACGACGCTCCCAATTTCTGGACTAATCCCGCAGAGACAACCGTGCCACTACAGGAGATTGAGGCGGCACCAAACTTTCTTACCGTGCCAACAGAGACAACAGATCCGCTAGCAGATAGTGTCGCCTGACCTCCCCTGATTATATTTGAGTCTGACGACATAGAGGCGGTGGCGTTGAGGGAAGCCTGTCCGTTGTGGGTGTCTCCAGTGGCGGCTTCCAAGGTCGCGGTTGCGGTTAAAGAGGCCGACCCAGACCTTTTTACAAAACCGGCGGAAGTTACGGTTGCAGAAGCAGACAGGGATGCGGAAGCAATATCTCTTTGTGTGCCCTCTGCTGCTACACTAGCAGTTGCAGACAAAGACGAAGCACCCGAACGTATAACATTTCCTGCTGAAGACACTGATCCGCTAGCAGACAGGGAAGATGCTCCATATTTAATTACACCGCCAGCGGAAACAATAGCTGCACTAGCAGTGATAGTAGCCGCACCTAACTTTGTTACAAAAGCAGACGAGGTCAGGGATGCCGAGGCCGATACGGATGACGATCCAGACGCTATTATGTTACCAGCAAAAGAAGCCGTAGCATTTGCGGATAAAGAAGATGCTCCATGCTTTACTCTACCTGCGGTAGAAGCAACGGACGCACTAGCGGATAAAGACGCTGAACCAGCACGAATGACATTTCCGGCAGCGGCTACAGAACCAGTCGCAGACAGTGACGCTGCACCATTGTGTGTGGTTCCACCATCAGATAGCGAGCTATAAGGGGCAGAGCTGTAAGAGCCTCCTGAGTAAGTCATATCACCCCCCTTAGTCTGGTATCGCTAAAGCCGCTTGTACTGTTATATTAGGATTCGTTGCATCAAATACTGAAAAGTCTACGTCGTAGTTTCTAATTCCGCTTATAGTCGTTTCCGAAGCTAATGCGGTTTGGGCAGATATAACTAGAGCTACTACGGTCTTTATCCATGTTAGTAGCTGATTGATGTATGCCAACCTATTGGTAAGTCCTGTGTTTCTAGCCTCTTCGGACAAAGCTAGAAAAAGCTCCCTTCTAAACGAGGGATAGTACTGTTCAATGTATTGGTTTGCTTGATAGGATATTACATCGTATCTAATAACTCTGGCTGGCTCTAGTAGATAAGTTTCTAGATCAGACATATATGTGGCCAAAGCGTTTTCTAAATCCGCTTGAGAAACGCCTTCAACATCTAGTCCTCCATCCCTATATACCGCCTGCTCCATAGTTGCTCCGGCGAGAGACACTATTGCCTTCATTGATTGGTCTGGTGAAACTGTCACAAAAGCCATTTATCTAATCTCCTGAACTTGTAAATATGGTCGCCCTTCATCACTTGAAACCAGTGTGACTTCACTACTGTTATCGTCTTGCCAAGCGTAAAGCGTGATTACATCATCAACAGCAAGCTCTTTTACAAAGAACGTAGCCGGAGCTGGTCTTTTATCTTCGTTGCCGCCACCACTCCAGTTGGCTGCTGTGCCCATCTTCCAATAACTGATAGATCCGCCGTCAGGAGTTATACCAACCTTGACGCAAGCTCCGGTAGAGGATGAGTCTAAGCTTACATATTTTATATACCCGCCTATTAGATAGGTTCCCGCTCTTTTGATTGTGATTTTATTATTGGCGTGGTCTGCATCAGCACCAATCTCTATAGTGTCTTCATTAAAAGTAATTTGTGTCCATGTCTCATTGCTAATCGTCTGCTGGGTGGTTTGTGTGACGACGGCCACATGACTTCTAAGCCCCTTATTAACGGTAGACCATATATAGTCGCCGGTAGTGTTTCTCCTGATGCATTGAAGCTCTATAAAATCCTCGTAACAGAAAAGCTTTTTGGTAGAAGACAACGAACCGCTCTCGGTTACAAAGTCAGTTGCACCCGAAGATATGGTCAGAACATTTGCGTCTGATGTGATTTTTTTAATTAAAAACTTGAGACCTGAATAGGCTTCTGCGGCAGTAGGCATAGTGACTGTAAACGCACCGCCACTAGTGTCGCACAATACAGTAGAGTCCGATTGAGTAACAGTATAGGTTGTCGTCTTGGTAACGACATCGGTTGATTCCATCCTAGATGGAGACGCACAAAACACATTATGTGTTCCAGCAGCTAAGTCAAGTTGGCTATTACTATTGGTGCTAGCTATAACTGTGGCTCTAGTAAGCGTGTCAGTACCGGCATCTGTTACCTTACCTATTCCAACTTCCCAGTTAGTGGTTCCGCCTTCTTCTATGACATAATAGGTCATATTACCATCACCAACACCAGCCACAAAAGTCTGGTATCCGGTTTCAGCACCACCGAGACTCAGTGTCCCAGTGCCGGTTGTGGTAGTGGTTTCTTTTACCCTATCTCCTACACGAAACTCTGTATTATCTGTCGCCGCAGCATCTGGGCACTCAAAAGCGGCGTAAGAAACGCTAGTAGTCTCGCCACCGCCAACAAAGTTTGTGCCTCTTTGAAACTCAAGAAGGAGATCAGTATAGTCGGTTATACTATTAGCCTCAGCGGAGGAGAGCGTAATAGTATATTCCGTGAAAGAGCCACTAAGAGAAGAATTAGTAGCCGTTGCTATCGTGGTGCTGCCCTGCTTCAAAGTTACAGTGAGGGTAGGGATACCATAAAAGCCGCTGGGATCAGTACCTTTTGCTCTATATACCACCTTGTGATCAGACGCACTAGTGGGGTCGGTGACACCACTAAGCTCAACACGCATAGTATCGGTTGAGCCAAAGTCATCTGTAGAAATACAGAAATCACTGTCGCTGGGAGTACTTTCATCTATACTCTGGTAGAGATTTGAACCACTACCAGACTCATTTTCCCAGTTTCCAGCAACACTGTCTGCGTCAGGGCGTGCATATTGTGTCATTACCTAAAACCTTATTTAAAAATTAAGCGAAGGTAATGTCAAGATCACCTGCCGAGATAACGAACTGGTCTCCATTTTCCACTATTTTAGGCGTAGTAAGGGCACCGTAAAGTATTACGTTGCCACCAGATGAAGCGTCGGCTAAAAATAACCCGCTAACATATCCCCAGTCGCCAGTGGCGGTAGTGAAGGAGATGTTATTCTCATTGTCCGTGTGGCCATTAGTACCTCCGGCACTCCAGTTAGCGTCTCCTTTAACACTGACCCTAGCATAGCTACCACCAGAAAGCTCGCCAGTCAATGTTCCGGCTTCTAGCTCTGCTGCGTCGAATGCTCCAGCTAGTCCAACGTACATGTTTGCTGGTGCAGAAAAGGCTGTATCTCTAAGGAGGTGATCAATTAACTTGTTTTCTAAATAGTTTGACATTGCAGTCATGGCTTATTGCTCCTTGTTATTTTATTAAGTGTGATGCATCCACACCATAGTATACACAAAATACGAAAAAAGCCGCCCCAATATTGAAGCGGCTTTTCCCGTTTAGGTCATCAACCAGTCATTCTTAGAATGATCCAGCGATAATTCTTCGGTTGTCAAGAACACCAAATCCGAGTTCGGCCCATCCATAGTAGCCTTGTCGTTGGTGACGATGAAGAGCTTCGTCTTCAAAGATCTCAACTTCCTTCTTGACAGGCATTACAAAGCTGTCGCTTGCACCCTGATCAAGACCGATGACCAATTCAACATCGCCAGTAGCCAATGAGCCACCAAGGTCGTTATCGAAGTACTCTTGGTATTCCTGACTGTCACCGAATTCAAAGATGTCATGAAGATTGACACCAAAGATTCGAGTCAAAGGACCACCATCATCAGCAGCGGTGTAGATTTCACGTCGTGAAACTTCATCAAGCTGATCTACGCCCCAGTTACGAATATCTTCGATAGCTTCTGGAGACAAGTAAAGATCCGTCAAGCGGCCCGGAGCAGTAACACTGTTACCACCACCGTTTCGACGCATAACGGTTTTCATGAGGCTGACCAATCGCTTAGTGAACTGACCAGCAGCAGCATCTGCATCGTAAACCAAGATATTACGGTCAACGGCAGCAGCCAAAAGTGTGTGCCAACCATCGTCGTTGATCTTCTTGACAAAAGAAGCTTCAAGAACTTGCATAGCTCTTGCAACAACGTTCCAGTTAGCCTCACGAGCATACTTAAGCAAGAAGTCAATCGAGCTTGTGATGCCGTAAGTATTGATCATAACGTAGTCACCTTCGACGTGTCGTTCTGGAATACGTCCGTTGCCCGGATTAGTGAAAGCAACGTGATCAATTTCGGTACCGGGAGCCAAGAGGTCCAATGGGAACTCAGGGGTAGCACCGGGCTCTAGTGGCATAGCTTCGTAAATACCACCAACGATGTCACCGTAAGTAACACCTTTACGCAAAGGCAATTCTAATGCCTTAGCGATCTCTCGCTGTGCTTGGATAGCGACAGCTTTATCTGAATCACCGGAACGCTTAAGCAATTCGATGAATTCTGGGCTAGGTCTATCTTTAATTGACATTATTATGTTCTCCTTTTCTATGTTACTTTATAGGTTGGTATTAGGAAGGTTGATGTAAACTTTAGCATAGCCATTTTGGTCAACGCTAGAGAGGAATCTCCCAACGACGCGGCCCGAACCATCTGAATCGGCGTCATCGCTAGCGATGTCGGCAGGGCTAATATTACCACTGTGTCCCAAGAAAGCTGGGTTTCCAGCAGCAGGGGAACCTTCCAGAGAGTTGGTTACAACCCATCCTTTGGTAAGCAAAGTTACTTTGCCACCCTTTTGTACTTCGTCTTTGTGCTGGTTAATGTGTTGACGAGTCAAGTCAATATCAACTACGTCATTAACCAAAAGACCCACAGGGATTTTACCGGATGGATCGGCTGCATAAACTACTTTAGCCGCCCCATTATCCATAGATGCACCAGAACCTCCAGTGCTTAAAACAGCAACACCACCCCGAGTTTGTGCTTCATTCATGAAGAACGAAATGTCGGTTGCTAGCGTGCTTCGGTCTGATTTAAGAGCCATTATGAAATCTCCTTTATTTTGAAATTACTTGTTGTTTGATTGTAAAACTGAACCAAGCCACTCACTAGCAACAGAACGAAGGTTTTCCGCAGGATCGTCTTCGCCCATCGCTTCTGCGATAGCAACTTCTTCTGTTTCCTCGGCCTGAGCCAAGGCTTCTTCGTCCACTTCAGCAACGTCTCGCTCTTCGTCGAGTTCAGCCATCTTTTTCATAGGCTTTGCTTCAGCGTCCTTTTCTTCGTCTTTGTCTTCGTCCTTTTTAGGAGGAAAAGGCTTAGCCTCATCCTTTTTCATTTCCGCTTTCTTTTTGACTGCTGCAAGTGCAACAACCTCAGCGAAAATTTCATCGTTGACAGACTCGAATTTTTCCACAGTAGCTGTGGCTTCTTCAGCATCAAACCCTGCTTCTGTAAGCTGGGCTACACGCTTCATAACGGCTTCTTTTTTGTACAGAACATCAAGCTCTTCTTGCTTAGAAGCAATAGCTTCTTCTTTTTCAGCAATGGTAGCTTCATGCTTTGTAACTTGTTCAGCCAAAACCTTATAAGCTTCTTCTTGCTCGGCAATCTTTGTGGACTGCTCTGCAATGGTTTCTTCAAGGTTAGTTAGTTTAGCATCGAATTCAGCTTGCTGCTCAGCAACAATCTTGTCTTCTAATGCTTTGTTAGCAGCCTTAGACTCTGCTAACTGCGATTGCAGATCAGTGATCTGCTTTTCGTAACTTTCAGACATATCGTTCTCCTTTAATGAAGATATAGTTAAAACTTGTGCCTTCGATTCATCAAATAAATCATTTCCTTCCAAAATTACACTTCGTGGGTTAGCTGGTTTTGAAACTAAGCCTTTACCAGAGAACGATAAGTTTCTTAACAATCGGCCCACTCTGTAATCTTCGTAAATTCCGTCTCCTCCATATGATCTTAAGTGTTTTGTTAAAAAGGCGGAAGCCTCATTTCTTTTAACGATCTTGGTCTCTCCGTCCTTATTAGCTAAAGCGTAATCAAACTCAGGAAAAAGACACTCCATAGAAACGAACCACTTGCCCTCTTCTATTTCCGCCGTTATTTTTTTCATTCGTTCTCGCTGTTCGGCATCTGACCACTCAGTATATATAACAGCGGAAGTTACTATGTTAAATTGACTAGGTAAGCCATCTTGTTCGTCAACAACTTTTCCCTCAAAATCGACAACCTCGTTGGCCGTGATGTGACCAATTATGTCTTTCTCGTCGTGCATAAAATTAAAAGGTTTGTCCTCTGGGGTGTTTCTTGCTTCCCACATCTCTTTGGGATCAAAAACATCGTCATTCTTATTCCACCCAGTACTAACCAAGATAGACTTTAAATAGTATAAATCAAATTGATCTTGGTTCTCGGCAATCGCCAACTCGCTCCCTGCCTCGCTAGAGTCAAGGGCCTTCTTTAGATTTTCGATATCTTTTTCGGTAGGATTATAAGACTCTGCTAGAGCACAACATGCTATAGTATTATTAGCCGACAGAGCTTTTTCCAAACCGTCGTTTATCTCTTGTTGGTAAATTTTCATTTTTGAGTACTCCTCCGAGGGGTAATACACAAAAAACTAATTACAGTGATAAATCTTGGTTAAAAACAGGACATACCAGCATACACGGTGGCGTAGATATGTCTAGTTTCAAGAACGGTTGGCTTCCTGTTATTTATAGAAGAGAAGCTTTTTATGTTTTCCTCGACCCTATCACTGAATTGTGAGCTAGGTTTTGTTCCCGCCTCAACAAGTTCTTTGACTAGCTCAGGGGTTACATCTACGAATGGTTTCATTCCCGTAAGAATACATAGCTTCAAATACTCTAACTGGTCAACCTCCACCTTGCTTAAGGCCCTAGCGTCTTTCTTTTTAAAGTGCGAGCAGGCAATGGGCGTCATTATATCAGAGATCTTTGCCTGTGCTTTAATCGCCCATAAGGTTGCACTTGTCGCTTCACCGCTTCGGGGTAAAACACGCTTTTGTTTTCTGGGCTGTGTGTCCCTAGAGAAGGGAGGACGACCCTCGTCGTTAATTGGCTCTGATCTTTCTTCTTCTTTTTCTACTTCCTCTTGGACTGGATTGGGACTTGGTGCCGCCTCCTCTTCTTTTTCCTGATGAGGGATACCAAGTCTATCAAAATACTCTTCCGTATCAACTATATCCTTAGTCATACCTATTTTGACTACATCATTCCTATGTTGAGGATTATGATAAGGACCAGCTTTCTTTGGAGCAGACGAATCGTTCATTCTTTCTCTCTCTTCTCTTCTTACCCTAACGCGTTCAATGGTGGGTATCTCTCTGAATCTTTCAAGAAGAGTTTCTTGAGATATAATGTCTCTGTCTGCAAGCTGGATAAGCAGGTTTTTCTGAGCGGCTTCATCCGATAGAACAATGGAATCAAAATGTATCTCAGCAGGAAACCTGAATCCCATAGCCTCTCTGACAAACTCTATTTCCTGTCTCCAGAACTGGGCAAGTATTTCTCTACCGTATTCAAGTCTTTCGATTAGGGTTTTTAGAGATACATAGTTATTTGTATATCCTCCGCTGGCAGATGCTCCCGTAAGAGTAGGAGGGATACCAAGGCCCGCATAGATGCTGGTCAAAACCGGCTGATACTTTTCTGACCCCAAGAACTTGTATACCTGAGATTGGCTTTCTGTAAAGCTAAGCTCTGGACCCCAAACCAAATCCATAGTGCCTCCACCAACATTACTAGCGAGTATGTCTCTAACCTTATTTAGGCCAGCCTTGGTTGGTACAATTTTTTGATCGAAATCACCAAGAGTCCACAGACGGACGCTCGATATTGCTCCATCAAGTGCAGCTAAGTCTGCGAGCTTCATTTTTTCCAGCATATTTATGTCATCAAGGATAGCATAAATCATAGGATTAGCCCAGAGAAGCCAGTCATCCTTTTTGTAGTGATAGAAAAATGTGCTGTTAGAATCTAACGGTATTCTGCGGTCATTATCTTTTATTCTTTTTTGCAGATCTGCCGGAAGAGTCTTAAAGCTGTTCTTGTTTTGTGTTGAGGACTTTAGTAGTGATTGATATGTGTATTTTGACAGGTTTAAATAAAACTCTGGTTTGCCAACAGCAAGCATCCCATGGTCCATAACGTCAATAGCGACAGGGTTGAGAAAGTCATACATCCAAGGCACTTCTCTTTTTTTGACCTTTTTTGTTTCTATGACAATATCAGCAGCAGCGGCACGCTTTAGGTGGGCCTCTTTTTTCTTGTCGAGCTTTGCGGTTCTTCTTTTTACTACAACATTTCCGGTTCTATAAAGATAGTTCAAAAATCTTTCAGATCTGTCCGTACCATTAACCTGATTAAACCATTTTCTGTAAAACTTCTCTATGCTTTTATTTGGATGTACAAGCACAAGACCCTGACTAGCAAAGTCGCTCATAAGATCAATAACGTTTCTTATAATTCCAACCCTATCATAAGCATTCATGCACATAGACATTATACGCTTTTGTTTGCTTGGAATGGCTTCGCCGGGTCTAAACGCATCATAATCAGATCGTCTAAAGCTAGGACGTACAGAGCGATTTGTTTCAACGTCTATATAGGTCTGCCTATTTCCGTTGTAACCATAATGAGCCTGAGAACGATAAACGGCACCGTCATATCCCTCTAAAGCATTGTCATCATATACTTTTCCCTTTTCAGCGTCACTGGCCCATGTTTGGAATAGAGGTTCGGACATTTATATTGTTCTCCGGCGATAGTATTGTCAATTATATTGCTGATTGTATTGATATACACAATCTAATATAGATTCTGTGTTTTTTCGGTAAACCAAGCTGGTCCACTAAAAAGCTTTTCATCAGAAGAGCCTGAAATATTATGGCCAGCAAACCCTCCAAAAGCACCATACTCAATAATTTGTTTCTCTACCGTTATATATCTAGCCGACATATTTGCCATTATTAATGAAGAATACCTGTCCTTTCTGAGTCTACTCTTTCTTCCCGCTCCGGTTTTCACCTCTGGAGTATCCCATCGTTCTCTTCCGGTCGATGTTTGGGTCATTACGATCATCGACAGTTCGTCCTTTAGCTCCTCTATCTCCATAACACAGTCTTCAAGAGTATCATATTTTCTTCCTGACATCTTGTCTGCTTCTAGGGCTATTCCTAAACTGGCAGAATCAAAATACGGAAACAAAACTATTTTATCTTCTAGGTCTTTTCTAAGCCCGTGATTCGCCTCAGCCAACCAAGTGGCCTTAGCAAATTGACACAGTCTGAGTATATGTAAGCCAGCATGGTCATCAGTGTCTTTAGGCTTCTCCTCTATAACTGGCCATATGGCAACCTCTCCTTCTGGTATCTTGTCTCTATCGTGCAACGCCTCCATGACGGCTATACCGCCTCCCTGTGCATCCAAGGCTATCTCTACACAAGGGAACACTTTCATGAGCTGACGTATCTTCTTCGCACAATACGAATAGAAATCGTCTTCGTCCACGATCTTTGACTTTAGCTTGTCTTTATGTTGCTGTCTAGTTGTTGTCCAACAGTGAACAACCCTTCTGTGGTCGGAATTCACCTCCATAACAACAATGCTAAAGTTATCAACTTCTGAAGCGGGGTCAACGCCAAATACATACTTTTTACCCGGTTCTCCTTTGAGACCCGCTTCAAACCAAACTTCTCCAGAGGGCAAAACGGCAGGAGTCGTGGGTGATGTAGTGCATGACTCTAATAGACTACGCTTAAAAAATCCCTGACTGTCTGTAGTAAATATTGCACCATATTCCATATTATATATGCCGTTATGAACCGTAGCTTTGGCTCTTGCTATTTGTCCTCCATCCATGAAACCGTCGGGAAGTTTGTCCACTGGCATCCTAATAACAGAATACTCTCTCCAGTCAAAGTCGTCTGGAACAGTTCCCCCAAAGACCTCAGAGAGTTTAGAAATATTTCCTCCGCTAGAAACTATAGAGTGATACCTCTTCCAGTATTCCGCAAAGTGATTGAAGTCATAATATGCAGTACCAGACAATATTATCTGGTTGGACTTATCTCCAGCACCCTTGTCTTCTTTTTTAGATACTGGTATACCGAGTTCTGCGGCCTTTTTCTCTCGTGCTTTTTGTTTTACTTTTTCTATTGGCGAAGAGGCAACCGCAGCAAAACCAGCAACAACGTTTTCAAAAATATCTCTGGGTATAGATGCAAATTCGTCCGCTATAATATCGTTAGCACGTTGGCCTCTAATCTTGCTACCATCGCCAAGAGGAAGGCATGTCACGGTACTTTGTCCTATATGCATAACACATCTGTCCACATCTCTTCGTGGACCGCTATTATTGGTACAAAGATCTCTAAGTACTGGAGCGTTTTTCCAAATTGTATCCATATACTCAAACAAAACCTTTGATTGCCTAAAGGCAGCACCAACGATAATTATTTTTCGCCTAGGCATAAACAAGGCACGGAGCAAAGGATAGACAGAGAGTATAAAAGACTTACCCATACCACGACTTCCTATGAGCATTGGAAACTTTCTGTTCCACATTTCATATAGAAGTAGGGCCTGAAACGGGGAGAGTTCTATGTTTAGAACATATTTACATACAAACGAGAAATACTCCGGACGCATCATTAACCAAGATAGTCTTTTAAGAAGTGCGTCGTTGTCAGATTCCTGCATGACGAAATCCATTGGATTGAAAAGGGTAGATTCATCTACATCTATACCAAGCCAAGCATCGTCTAAATTAAAGTCTTTGTTCATATTTTAGTCGATCTAGAAAATACCGAATCAGCGAAGCCATAGTAGACCGCGTCTTCAGCATTTAAATACCAGTCTCCGTCCTTCATCTTTCTTTTGATATAACTCTTAACTTTTGATAAAGAGTCCTGTCTGTCTTTGAAATAAGCACCACGTTTAACACACCTGTCCGCATATATATCAACCATAACCTGCATGTTAACCTTATCTATTGCTGCAAAGTTATGGGAACTGAGATAATCTCCCGATAGGTCTGTAGAGCCGTAGTGACACATGAATAAGCAATTAGGCATCAATACCCTTTTGTCTGAGGCCTGAAGTATTATGCTACTCATTGACTCAGCCTGAGCATACGATATTATGGTCGTCGGACATTTACAGGCTTTTATGATATCATATATAGCCATGCCTGAGTACCACTCTCCGCCAATACTATGCATATGTATGAGTATGGGCTCGTTGCTCTGTAGCTCTAGCAAACGCATGTTCTTCAAGAAATTTATAGACATTCTGTAGTCTACGCCGGGGTTTTCATCCGACTCTTTGTTATGTAGAAAGATTTCTCTGTTCTTTACATCTAGTCCATAGCTATGAATATCACTAATCCGGTCATCATACTTATTCATTTTTACCCCCATAGTTAGAAGGCCGATTCGTTGACATTTGATGCGTTATCCTTGTTCTCTGTATGAAACAGCTCATTAAGCCTTTTGAATATGCTGTTGCACACTAAGAACGAGTTTTTCTTGTCTCCACAAAATATTATTTTAGTGTCGTACCATATTTGAAATTCCATCAGGCATTTTAACAAGTACTTTCCTGTCACACGAACCTTTGATCTAGCCTTATGAGGGACTCTAGATCCCTCTGGATATTTTAAAACATCATCCATGTCGAACTCACAAATAAGAAAAGAAAACTGAAAGTCTTTCATTCTTTCCATTTCCTCTTGAAACGGCTTCTTCTTTCTCCCTAAGTTCATGGCTATCTCGGAAGCAGAGGCCTTTCTCTCTACGCACACTACGTCCTCAAATCCCTTTAAGGTGTAATCGCCGGTATGCAGCGTCCCAACCTCCATTCCGTCACATTTGTCATATGGAGAAAAAAACCATCCGTCCTGCTCTCGTGTGTCTTTTATTACTGTGTAATTATTCATTACAGATCAGTACTCTCGTCCTCTTCTTCTACAGGCTCAACGTCTAGCTCTACCTCGGCTTCTATTTTTGGCTCAGGTTTTGGTGCTGGAGCCGGTGCCACTTTTTTAGTGCTAATAATAATGATCTCTGGCACATCGTTATCCACAATTAAATCAAAGCCTAGCTCTAGTCTTCTTGTATATACGGCAGCAATAGCCTCTTGTTCGTCCCCGGTGTTTCCCGCGAAAGGAAAAGTAAGTCTTTGTCCCGGTTTAATACTCTCAACCGCAGCCACTACGTCTTCCTTTAGCTTGTCAGATGCACTTTTTCCGACTGGCTTGGGGGCCGAATCAAAATTAGAGAACCTGCTATCACTAGAGTCGTCTTTATCTTTTTTGAAAAAATTCATTTCTTGTTTCTCCTTACTTTTTCTGAGAAGTATGTTATATAATGTGATTCTTTTCCTGTTACTTCTTTGTGGCACTTATTACAGAGTGTTATGCCGTTGTCTACATCGTAACGCAAAGTGCTCGCAGAACTCCATTTCATTATGTGGTGTACATTAAGACGTACCCGCTTGCCCTTTATATTACACATTTGACAGGTAAAGTTATCCCTTTTTAGTACAGCAGATCTAAACCGCTTGTAAACCGGATCGCTGTAGTCTCGCCTTTTTGACATCGTAATCTACCATTCTAGTTGCTAAGTCTTTAAATGAAACCTTTCTAACCCATCCAAGCTTGTTTTCTGCCTTAGTGGGAATGCCAAGCAGGTAGTCAACCTCCGCAGCACGATAAAACTTGGGATCTATAACCACATGATCATCCCAGTCGCTTATGCCTATGTGACCAAAGGCTATATCCAGAAACTCCCTAACGCTATATGTCTCTCCTGTGGCCACCACGTAGTCATCAGGCTCATCTTGCTGTAACATGAGCCACATAGCCTCTACGTAGTCTGCGGCGTGTCCCCAGTCTCGTCTGGCGTCTAGGTTGCCGAGTCTAAGCTTGGGGAAAGACGTAAGAACTTCTCCTATTCCCCCATGAAGAGTATCATCGTCTCTTAGGGAAATATTGTCTGGGTCGCTTGAAATATCAAGAAACCCCTTATTGTTCTCTCTCCATGCCACAAACTCGCCCAGCCACTTGGTTATCTTTCTGGTAACGAAGTTTTCTCCACGTCTTTCAGATTCGTGATTAAACAAAATTCCGCAACTTCCATGAATACCATACCCTTCTCGATAGTTTCTAACTAGGTGATGGGCCGCTAGCTTGGCTATTGCATAAGGGCTCTGTGGAATAAATGGTGTGTTTTCATCTTGGTATTTTTTGTATTCGTATATGCCCTCGGCAGTTGGGTTGTCTACTACAACATGCCCCTTTTTATCTGTTACCAGAGACACATTTGCACTGGTGCTGTAGTTTTTGCCAAACATCTCACTACTACTAGCCTGATAAAACCTAATATCGTCTTTACGAGAGCTATATCTTATTGCCTCAAGTATATTTAGAACGCCTGCACCCGTTATGTCCCAAGTTAGGCTAGGTTGCTTAAAGCTAGTTCCAACATGAGACTGAGCCGCAAGATTGTATACCTCGTCAGGTTTTTCCTCTTGTATGATTTTGCAGACATTAAATCCATCTGTGATGTCGCCCTCTACTATGTTTATTTTTGGCAGGATGTGCTCAATTCTATTCAGGGTACTTACACTGACGCGACGAGTAACGCCCACTACGTCATATCCTTTTTCTAATAGGAGTTCTGCTAAATAGCTTCCGTCTTGTCCTGTTATTCCGAAAATGATTGCTTTTGTCATTTTTCCAGCTTCTCCTTAGTTATTCCTTTGTTGTCTAATGTATATAGGTGTGATGTTGTTCTTCCGCCTGCAAGCGTTTGGCCAAATAGCGTATCCTTAACCATGTGGGAAATAAACATATTTTCGTAAACATGTTCGGTTCGGCTTAGATAATTACAATACTCTATTGCGGCCCGAGTTCCCACACGCACTTTTTCGTCTCCCCAGTCATCGCAGATAAAGATAAACTCATCATCTAAAACCGGATAGTAGTAGCATAAAGACATGAAGTGATCGCCAAGATTATGTCCACCATCGTAAAAATACATATTAATAGGTTTCTTTATTTGCTCCAGAGGTATACCAAAACAGTCGCCATTATAAAACTCAAACTCAACTGTTTCTCCTTCTTCGTCTGGCTGCATCAAGTTAAGCATAACATCAAGGTCTAAATTAATTCTCTCCTTCGTTTCGCCATCTTCTACTACGTTCCCACCCTGACGCAGAGCGAACTCTGAGAAATTGTCACAAGCAAAAGCATACTCAACATTGTTTTTGTAAAGGGCGGAGTACAAACAAGCACCCTTCCATGTTCCAATCTGCATATAACGACACCCATCAAAGTCAGCCAGTATATTCAATAGGTTTCTGGCTCCCTCTTGTATCATTCCCTCCATAGATTTGGCTTTTTCGTTCAACTTGGATTGTCCAATCTTATATTTTTCTATGGACTCCTCGATGTGGTCCTCAAAAAATGTTCCAACTTTCCAATTCATCGTCTTTCTCATTTTATTTTTGTCCTAAATAAAGAGAAGTATTTCACTCCTCTGATAATGTTTCCGGAGTCAAGAACGGCTGGTCAACAGCACCGTCTTCATAGGTGTGGTATTCCGATAGTCGTTCTTTCTCGTTTTCCATAGCTAATCGCATCTTTTCCATGTCGATCCCGATTTGCGTGCGAAACGCTTCATCGGTCGCTATTTGTTTTACAAGTGCGGCAAATGTTTGTTTGCTGTCCTCGATTGCCTTGATTCGTTGCTCTCTGGTGCCCTTGAGATCCTTCAGCATCGTCGCCTTGCGAGCTTGGAGATCTTTATAGTCTTTAGATAGAGTCTCTAGTGAGGCCCGGAGAACAGCTACCTGACGCTCCAGTTGGATGATATAGTCCATGTCTCGTTGATCTTTATCCACCGCCTTTTCTTCTCGCACCAATGTTTCATAAGTGACAATTTGTGTCTGGTTCTCTTGTTGGCTCTTGAGAATACGGTTCATTAGGATTTCAAGCTTGATCGTGTCGATGATCTGCATTTCTTCTGTATGAAATACATCATCTTTAAACTGACTCCACATCTTCTTGAAGTGGAATTCAAACATCTCCAATTCTTCAGCAGCAAATTGGTGAATCAATTCGCGATAGTAAGGTTTAGATTTGAGTTCATTGGCTACAGCAGCTTCCTTTTTTTGTTTAGCTGAGAAACCAATGTTTCTAGAGATCCAGTCGTGGATGCCTTTTGGATCCCTGTCAAGAGTCTCAGCTATCTCTTCTGGAGAAAGAACCTCGGCGTTCGCCTCGATAAAAGCCATATCCTCTTTAGATAATCTACCCTTCTTCATCATAGTCTCCGTTGATAATCTTTTCTATAGTTTCTATCACTATGGCCTTGCGGCCTTTAGGCAAAGGAGAGTTTGATTGCAATTTTAAATAGTCTCTACGTAGATGTGCTGGGAGCTTTTTGTCTATTAGGTCTAGGGTCTCCTGCATCTGTGCATTACTAGAGGACTGTTCGTGGGTGTATACTCCATATATCGAGTCAATATCTATGGGCTCAAGTAAATTCTTCTTTCTGTCCTGTATCTTCTGGGCAGCAGTACCATAATCTAATCTGTAATAGTTATCTCGTTTAAATGTCTTCAAGCGATTATTTATATGGGTGTACATGAAGTTCTCTAGGGGACGATTCTGGTCATATTTAGCTAGTCCTGCTATTCCTATCAAAAAAGCTTCTTGTTCTATGTCCTCTGCTTCGTATGAGGCAAAGGTGTATTTAGGGGCCAGTCTACGGGCGATCTTCGTGATTACCTCTACGGCATGTTCCTCATCAATGCCTTCTGGAATGTTCATTCTGTTTTCTAAGCTCCTCTGTTCTGTCTAGCTTCTTTATTTCGGCCAGATCTATCATTTCCTGTTCTTCCTCTGTGATACCAGCAACACTAGCGGTCATATCAAATGCGGGTGGTATAATTGGATCCTCTATGTTTTGGGCAAGCTGAGCTTCAATCTCCTCTTGCAGCGTGCCGGTGCTCTTTGTATTCAAAAGCGACTTCAGGCGTTTCTCTTGTTCTTTATTAGGCATTTTCTGTTCCTCCTTCATATTATAGTGGCTATATACGGGGTATACACACTTTAGCCGCGAAAAGACACAATAATAAGCGAGTCGGTGCGGTTTAGGTAAGACATTTATAAATATTTTTGGTCAATTTCGTTCAAACCACCCACCCAAAAAGGAAATTGTACCGCGTCTGGGTTTTTGAACAAATAACTAGGGGGTAAGAAAAAAGATGATAATTTTATGGTTTTTTGGCTAAAGGGTATTGACTTTTCTGCCGATCTATGTATAATAGAGACATAACAAGTTAACAACACTAACGAGAATTAAAATGCTTTTTACTTTTATCTACGCTGTCATCCTTATCGCTGGTTGTTTTTATTTCGAGAATAATTAAAAATAATTAAAGATTGTTCTTGACAACAGCCGATATATATAATATACTTAAGACATAACAAACAACAAAGGTAATAATAATGAAAAGATTTGACGTTAAAGCAATCGACCCACGTAATGGCCGCCCTTGTACTTTCCTCAGTGTTAGCCGTGACCAATTACGGCAAAACGATAGTGGCGAAACAGTGTTTCGCTTTAACGATTACTATGATAGCTGTGAGGTTATCAGTGTGGCGGAAGTACCACAGTCTAAGATGGATGCAATGGCCGCATACTTCGAGCGGTACGGTACAGCTAACGAGTAAACTTTTACGTAAGTCGTTTGACAGTAAGGACTTACGAAGGCTGGCCCTGCCCGGCAAAATAATTTCCTGTTTTTTTATTATTTAGTTAAGATTGTGCTTGACAAGTGACGATATATATGATATACTTAGGGCATAACAAACAAAGGTAATAACATGATTCAAATGACTTTCACAAACGACAACGGCAGAACCATCAGCATCATTACAGACAAGCGGGACATTCCCGCACACGTTGAGCGGATGGACGAGAAAGAATTTTTCTGGACAAAATCAGAAATTCTCTCAAGTTAGGTATTGACAAACGCCGATACTTATGGTATAATAAGATCAT